>Ga0208039_1000317_pt1 | contig 38343 bp, 50 predicted proteins | sample June2015DPH_20_1_2_FD_184722 | JGI IMG/M metagenome (GOLD analysis project Ga0208039, IMG submission 184722) | Peatland microbial communities from SPRUCE experiment site at the Marcell Experimental Forest, Minnesota, USA - June2015DPH_20_150... | ecosystem: Environmental > Terrestrial > Soil >... | reverse complement strand
GTGTTCGAGCACCTCGGAGGTACCTACAGGAATCACGAATTTCTCGAATGCGGTTCCTACCGTGGGCGATACGACCGCGGGAATGGCCGCGTTGCCAGCATCGTTCTACCTGAGTGCGAAGCCTTCATGGTTCGGTAACGTAACTTTCCCATCCGTTGGCCCGGACGTGTCGAGCGGAAACGCCACAAACACCTCGACGACGCCGAGCGGAGGCCATGCGAACTTGATTCCTTCGCGGGTCTGTTACAACGGCTTGTCCGCCGATTCGGCTTACTCGGGGTCAAGTCCATCAGTCAAGGTGTTTAACGCGGCGACCTGCTATGCCTCAAATTCGCCGACTGTCGTGGCACCAGCGACAAATCTTTTTGCGAAAGCACAATAAAGGAGAAATGCGATGAAACGAAGTTGGGTAGGAATAATTGGGATTTTCTTTTTGATTCCCGCACTGCTCTTGTTCTGGCCGCGCACGCAACAAGAAGTGCGGGCGCAGACTGTCCAGCATGGCGTCAACGTGACGTGGACGGCAGGCACCCCGACTGCTGGACAGGTCGCTGCTACCGGCTGGAAAGTTGAACGCTCGACCGTCACCGGAGGCCCGTACACGCAAGTCGGCGCAGTGACCGTAACCAACTACCTCGACACGACAGGCACGGCCGGAACGAAGTACTTCTATGTGATCGTAGGCACAGCGCCCGGAGCGATTGATGCCAACCCAAGCCTAGAAGCCAGTGCAACTTTTTTAGCACAAGCAGCGGCGGCGGTGTCTCCGGTTGCAACGGCACAGTAAGTCAATAGGAGGAAAAAGTGTCAACGATTCTGGCGCGAATCGGTTTCGCTTGGAGAGTTCTCATTGGCCGAGTTGATCTCGAAGGGCGATGCACGTTGGAGCATGTGCCCGCGGGCCATGTCGTGATCCAGGCTGATCAGCACGCAGCCCTCGAGAAGGCGGCAGCGGAATTGACCTTCGCACGCGGCTACATTTCGCGGGTAGAAGAGAAGAAGTACGTCGAAGGCGTAAAGGACACATTCGGTCTCACCTAAAATGGGCGTTCCGAAGACCAGCATCATTCCACGGCCAATGTCCCGGGCGGACTATGACGTTTTCATGTCGCCCTTGCCGCCGCTGAAGCCGACGGTCACTGATGGCGAAGCGCGCCGGCTGGATTATCCCGTCGGGTACAACATCTCGTACATGCCGCGGAGCTACGAGGGAATCTCCTTCGAGCAGTTGCGCATGCTGGCTGACACGGACTATCTGACCCGGACGTGCATCGAAACGCGCAAGGACCAGGTGTCGAAGCTGGTCGTTCACTTTGGGCTGAAGAAAGAGGACGTCGACGAGCCCGACTCGAAGGTAAAGAAGCGCAGCAAGAGTGACTCGCGCGTCGATGACGTTCGCAAGTTCTTCGACCGTCCTGACGGCGAACACGATTTCCACGAATGGATGAGGTTGTGGTTTGAGGATCAACTCGTGGCCGATTGCGCCAGTTTACTTGTCGGACGTGACCCAAAGTCGCAGAAGGTGACGCGGTTCGTTCCTACTGACGGCGGCATCATCGGCATCCGCCTCGGGCCGGACGGCACTACACCCAAAGCGCCCTTCACCGCCTATCAACAAATCGTGAAGGGCCAGATCCTCTGCGATCTGAACACGAATCAGTTGGTCTACATGCCGCGCAATCTGCGCACGCATCGCGTCTACGGCATGAGCCCGGTCGAGCAGATCATCTTTATGATCAACCTAGGCTTGCGGCGCGACGTTTCGCGCTTGGCCGAGTACACCTCGGGCACCATTCCCGATGCGATCGCGCAGGTTCCTCCCGACTGGTCCCCGGACCAGATCGAACGGTTCCAGCGGGCGTTCGACGCCGCCCTGGAAGGCAACCTGGCAGCCCGGCGCATGCTCCGGTTCATTCCGTCGCTGGGCGAAAAAGGGCCCGGGCAGATAACTTTCGCCAAGAAGGACATGCTGCTCGACCAATTCGAGGAGTGGCGTGCGCGTATCGTGGCATTCTGCTTCTCGCTGCCGCCTACGGCATTCGTCAAGATGATGAACCGGGCTAGCGGCCAGCAGCAGCAGCGCCAAGCGCTGGAAGAAGGCTTCGAGCCGTCAAAGGTCTGGATCCTCGAGAAGCTGAATTACCTGATCCAGGCTCCGCAATATCTGAACTTCCCTGACATTGAGGCATCCTTCGATGACGATGTTGAAGTTGATCCGCTGGTGCAGGCGCAAGTCGACAAAATCTACATAAGCTGTGGGAAAAGTTCCGTAGACGAACTCCGGATCCGCGACGGCGAGGAGCCGTGGGGCATTGGGCCGTTCATCCTGACTCAAACCGGGCCGATCATGCTGGACGACGTCAAGAGCGGTGACGGGCGCGTGAAACCGGGTGCGCCGAAGCCCATGCTGCCGCCAGCGAACGGAGCAAACGGCGGTGCACCGGGAGCCAAGACACCCCCCGCAAAGCCGCCCCTGAGCGAATCCAGGGCCAAATCCGCGGAGGTTGCGAACAAGTTCGCGGAAGCGCTGGCCAAAGCCGAAAAAAAAAAGATTGTGGTAACGACGGGGAAGCTGCCAGCGCGGGTTGAGAAGCGGATCGGCCGGCTGGCAGGGGTACTAGGACGCTTCCTGAAGAAGCAGGGCAAGGCTATTGCAGCGAAGGTGGCGGACCACTATGCGGAAGTCACCAAGACGGACGAGGACGAAATCGACCGCATCGTGCGCTCGATAGAGCTCGAATGGGACGCGATTGTTACTTCCTCGCAGTCGGCCATCGAGGAAACAGCCCAGGAAGTCGCACGCGATGTGCTGGTGGAAGTGGGTGTGACGGACAAGGCAGTGTTCGACCAGGTGAATCAGGCGGCAGTGGATTTTGCTCGGGACCGTGCCGCGGAGATGGTCGGCATGAAGTGGGACGGCGACACACTGATCGAGAATCCGAATCCGCGGTGGGCCATCACGGACACCACGCGGGACGCTCTGCGAGACACGGTGACACGGGCATTTGAGGACGGACTCGGACCCCAAGCGCTGGAAGATTCGATTGCGGACTCGTTTCAGTTTAGCGAAACGCGCGCGGAGATGATTGCACGGACGGAACTGGCAAAGGCGCAGATTCAGGGTGCGCTGCTGAGTGCAGCGAGTACTGGCATCGAGATGAAGAAGGCCAGCATCCTCGGGTCAATGCACGACGGAGACGACGAGTGTGACGATGCCGCAGACGACGGAGAGATTGATTTGGATGAGACATTTTCCACGGGAGACGACGGGCCACCTTACCATCCGAACTGCTGTTTACCAGGAACGCTTGTAGCGGCCTGTGACCGAGTCACGAAGCAGTTTCGCCGCAGGTTTCATGGGGAAGTGGCTGTCATTCGCGTCGCCAGCGGCGAGGAGCTTTCCATAACCAAAAATCACCCAGTTCTGACGGACCAAGGATGGGTCAATGCGGGTTGCCTCAAGAAGGGCGTGTACCTGGCTTATGCCGGTGAGCAGGTTCGCATGCTTATGTCGGTTAGCCCAAATCATAACTTGATGCCAGCCCTTGCGGAGGATGTATTTAGTGCGGCTTTGAAAGCGGGCGGCCTGGCGACCTGTTCCATGCCAGTCACCGCCGAAGATTTCCACGGCGACGGAACCGCCGACACCGAAGTCGAGATTGTACTTGCCGAGGGCACGCTGGAAAACAAAGGGCAGTTCCATCCGACTCAACATATCAGCGAAAACAGCCTCGGCTTCGCTCATGGGCGGGGGATGGCCTTCCCTAGTGTTCGCTCTTTTGTAGAGTTCTCTGAGCGAAGCCTTCCTCCCGCGAGCAGCATCGTTAGCGAAGGCAGCAATAAACTTTCTCTTGCCGGGAGACATGAGTCTGTAGGCTGCTGTTTGGCAGATTCCGATCTCCCTGATGGGCAGACCGAGGTCGTGGAATCGATTGCGAATAGTGCTGCTGTGCGCTCCGACCATCCGACCGAGATCAACCGTAGACTTTCCGGCCACATAGAGTTTGTAGAAATAACGGATGTCGGCGTCGCTGAATTTGACGGGCATGTGTACAACCTCCAGACTGACAGCTCATATTACCTTGCAAACGGCCTAATTGTACACAACTGCGTGTGCGATTTGGTGATCACTTACGCGGCAGAAGCTGAATGAGACAGCATCTCTGGATAAATGCTTGGAACTGGTTGCTTCCTTGGGGTCTGAGAGTGCGCTTGTACTACTGGATTTTCCCGAGGTTGGGGCGCAAGCAAGAAATGCTTGGAAGGCACTCTTTCTGGCATGACTGGTTTCATTTGATAGACCAATGATGACGGTCGAACAGTTGGCGGGTCGCATTCACGCCATCGTGCATGAAGTGTGCGGCACGGTCGAAACCTGTGACGCGCATCCCGGGGAAGTGACCGATCTGGAAGCCGAGGAAATCATGCGGCGCGTGGGAAAGATTTTGACGGGCGAGGCGCGCAAGAACTTCAAACCTGCGGAAGTTATCGAGAAGCCGATTGTCACAGGGAGTTCGGCGGGAGTCAGAACTGTGACACGCAGGCGTGGTGGAATCAGCGTCAAATAAAACCATGCCCTATTCATCGATCAGCGAAGTTCCCTACTACGTTCCGCAGGAGAAGCGAAAGCAATGGCTGGATGTGTGGAACAGCGAGTACGAGAAGCATGGGGACGAGAGCAGGGCATTTGCCTCAGCGAACTCTGTAACAGGGACCAAATCGAAGGAGAAATTTATGCGCACCGAATTTCGCAAGTTTATCCCACTGGTCAAGGTGGACCTGGAAAAGCGCGAGATCCACGGCATCATGGCCGAAGAGGTCGAAGACAAGGCCGGCGAAACATTCGACTACTTGACCTCGAAGCCCTACATCCGCAAATGGAGCGAAGGGATCGAAAAGGCCAGTGACGGCAAGAGCCTGGGCAACGTGCGCGTAATGCACGGCTCCGTGGCTGCAGGCAAAGTCGTCGCGTTGGAGTTCGACGATGTAAACAAAAAGATTCCTGTTGTCGTTAAGGTCGTGGACGACAACGAATGGGCAAAAGTCCAAGAGGGCGTCTATACGGGATTCTCTCTGGGCGGCCGTTACGTCCGCAAGTGGACGGACGGAGACACGACCCGTTACACCGCATCGACTGCCGAACTGTCCATTGTGGACAATCCCTGCATGTATGGCGCGACGTTCACCGCCATCAAAGCCGACGGCAGCGAAGAGATGCGGAAGTTCGTCGGGATGAAGAAGGCAGCGAAAACAAAGACCGTGAGCGGCGAAGAACTGCACGCCTCGGACTTCGCGCACGTTGGCGACCCGGAAGATACCTCGACCTGGAAGCTACCCATCCACGACGCATCGCACGTTCGCAACGCGCTCGCGCGGTTCAATCAGACGCAGGGAATGAGCGAGGAAGAGAAGAAAGCGGCGAAGGCGAAGATTGACGCGAAAGCGAAGTCGTTCGGCGTCGAGGTGTCGAGCGAAAAGGTTGCAAAGTCTTTGTGGGATGTTGGCCGCATGGCCGACCTCCTGCAAACCATCTACTCCGTCCAGACCTGCCTTGAATCCGAGGCGGAATGCGAAGGCGATGGTTCGGATATTCCTGCGCGCCTGAAGGAGTGGCTGACAGAAGGCGTGTCGATTCTGACAGACCTCGCGGAGGAAGAAGGCCAGGAACTAATTTCAAAGAAAGAAGGAGACGAGTCTATGACACCGGAACAAACGGCGTTGCTCGAAAAGGCCACTGGCCTGATTGACCGCGTCGATAAGTTGGAAAAGATGAGTGCGGAGCACAAGGCGCACCTCGGAGCGGTTCTTGAGCATCACGCTTCGATGGGCAAGCACCTTGCGGCAATGCACGATGGCGGGGACGGCAAGGACGGCGCCGGGAAGGTAGCGAAGGACGCTGCGGCCGCATCTGCTGCGGCAGCCGCTGCCACTCCGACACCCAACGCCGAAGTTGAAGCGTTGAAGACCGAAGTCGCCGACCTCACCAAGAACTTCAAGGAGTTTTTGGAGGAACTCGGAAAGAGCATCCCCAAGAAGTCCGACCTGCCCGCGGGCGCGGTGGCGAAGTCTGCCGCTGGCACTGCCGAAAAGGGTAAGGAAGGTGCCGCTGCGGAGGAAGCTCCCCGCGAAGTCATCACCTCTGGCGGAAACAAGGTGGATCTGGCGAAGTTCGGCCGGGACACCCTTGCGAAGCCGCTGTACGTCAACCCCACGATCGCGCGGTAGGCAGCAGAGCCAAATCGAGTTTCAAGCACGCCGAACCAACGCCTACGGGCGTCAGGACGGCGTTTTTTGTTGCACAAATCTCGGCTTCCCGGTTAGGCGCTGACCGCTGAAGCCACGGAGGAAAAGAGTTTATGAACGCTGAATTGTCTGCTTTGACCCAGCGCACACTCGCACTCTTCAAGGATGCGACGACCGCCGGGATCGCACAAAACACCGGGTTGGTTTACTACGACCTGGAATCTCAAGCCAAGCGCCTCTATCCGGTGCTGACACCCCTGCGGAACCAAACCGCTCGCGTGAACAAGCCTTCCGGGTACGGCACGGCGGCACACTGGAAGGCCATCACCGGCATCAACACCGGCTCTCCCGCGACCTATGTTGGAGTGCAGGAAGGGAAGCGCGGCATGGTCATGTCCTTGACGGAAAAGGACTACACCGCAACCTACAAGGGCATCGGGATTGAAAACCAGGTGACCTTTGAAGGGCAGTATGCCGGCGAAGGTTTCGACGACATGCGCGCGCTCGCGCAAATCACCACGCTCGAAGCATTGATGCTCGGCGAGGAACAGATGTTGCTCTCTGGCAACTCTGGCACGGCGCTTGCCCAAGTCACGTTCCTTGGAACGCCGGGCGTTGCGGCTGGCTCTGACGGTTCGTTCGGCGCCGTCCCGGTCTATTGCTTCTGCGTGGCATTGACCCCGCTTGGCGTGGCCCTGTGTGGCGGCGCGAACGGCTTCACCACCGCCGCAATCGCTGCCGGCAATTCGCCCAACCCTTCGTTCTCGCAGACTTCTGCGGGACCGTACAGCAACTCCCAGACCGTCAATGGCGGCGTCGGACAAATCTCCGCGCAGGCCACCGTCACCCCCGGCGCAACCCAGCACATCACTTGGTCGGTCAACCCCGTTCAGGGCGCGGCAGGCTATGCTTGGTATCTCGGCACAACCACCGGCGCGGCCAACTGCTCGCTTGTCGGCATCACCGACATCCCCATCATCGTGACGCCTTCACTCGGCACTGCCGGCAACCAGAAGGCCAATGCGACTGGCCTGTCCGCGGACCACTCCACGAACGCCACATCGTTCGATGGATTCACCACGCAACTGATCAACGGCGGCGGCTATTACAAGTCGCTGGCTGGCGCAAAATTCACCTCGGACACTCACGGCGGCATCGTCGAAATCGACGCGATGTTCCAGTCGTTCTGGGACAATTACCGTTTGTGGGTTGATGAGTTGTGGGTTGGCTCGAAGCTGGCACAGGAGATCACCCAGATCGTCCTGAGCGGCACATCGAACCCGGTCTACAACATCATCATGCCGAACAACAACGATGGGCAGGGCACAGTGACCGCTGGCGCGTTGGTCACCTCCTACCTGAACAAGTTCAGCATGGACGGCGCGAAACAGACGCCGATCCGCCTGCACCCGAATATGCCCTCTGGGTGGCTCTTTGCCAACCTGAAGCACATTCCCTACCCGAACGCGAACATCCCCGGCGTGGCGCGCGTCGTCACCCGGCAGGAGTACTACTCGAAGGAATGGCCCGTGATCCAGCGGACTTATGAATACGGTGTGTACGCCGACGAAGTCCTGCAAGTGTACGTGCCCTTCGGGTTGGGCCTGATTCAGGACGTAGCCTAACGAAATCGCCGGCGGTTCATGACTTTACTGGCGTAGAGGCTGCAAGCGCCGCAGTCTTCGGAATCGTGGGGAGAGGCCCGACTTCTCCCCACTTTTCTGCAGGAGAACACGATGCCGCAAGCGGACCCCACGGACCTTGTCGATCTTTCGGACTTGAAGGATTGGATCAGCATTCCTTCAACTAACAACACCGACGACACGCTACTTTCGCGCCTGATCACTGCTGTCTCCAATCAAATCTACAGCCGTCTGTCGCGCCCGGCTTTGGGCTTCACGGTTTCTTCCTCATTCGTGGAAACCCGCGACGGTTCTGGAACGCCTTCGATGATCACGCGCAACTTCCCAATCACGGCGGTTTCCGACCTGACCATCGACGCGATCGACATCCCATTTTCCCCTGACGGTGTGCAGCCGGGCTACGTCTTCGACAACTATACCGTCGCGCTTGTGGGTGGCGGCTACTACTCCTGGCAACGCAACGACATCGGCTCGATGTCACCTTACGGCATCTTTCGTGCCGGAAAGCAGAACGTCAACATTTCCTATACCGCGGGTTACGCCCAGGTTCCCGGCGACCTCGAGCAATACGCGCTCGAAATCTGCGCGCTGAAGTACATGAACAGGAAGCGCATCGGAATCAAATCCAACAGTTCGAAGGCAGGCGAATCGGCGACTTTCAGCAACATGGAAGAGGCCGAGGCTATTATGAAGGAAATCGAGAACCGCTACCGCATCGTCGTCACGGTCATGCAATGATCACCATTTCATTCAACGGGACCGACAAAATCCTGATCGACAAATTTGTGCGCATGGGCGACAAGCTGGTGGGCGATGTGGCCGTAGCAATGCGCAGGGAAATGTACGATCTGATGGCTTACATCAAATCGACCAAACTGTCAGGCCGGCCTGGACTTCGGCACCTCACGGGAAATCTAAAGCATTCGATGTTCCCTTCCACCTACCAGGAATCACGCGCGTCGGTGGTCGGCAAGGTGGCTGTGGGGCGAGAAGCGCCTTACGCTAGATACCAGGAAGAAGGCCGAACAATTCCTCCGTTCGACGCGAAAAACAAAAAAGCTCTATCCAACATCAATTCCTTCGGCGCGCGTCATGGAGACGCTATCTGGGGACCGTATCGCAGGAAAAAGAACGTAACGATACTTCCCGCACGTCCTTTCATGCACACGTCGCTGCAAGAGCGCCGCATGGTTATCATGGCCGGGCTACGAAATGCCGTGAACAAGAGCGTCATTGGATGAGAGCTGCACGCGAAGCGATTTACATGGCGTTTTACAACCAGATTTCGCAAGCTGTCGGCTTCAACACAATCAGTCGCACGCCAATCCCCGAGGCCAAGTTGGCAACCGCGCGCATGCCGGTGCTGGAAGTTCTCGACGAACTGGAGACGCCGTTATTCAAAGGTTTAGGCATTCCGCTTTATTGGACGCTCCAGATCACGGCGCAGGTGTACGTCGATACGGGCGACACCTCGATTCCAGGCTACGCGGTGATCAACGCCATGCTCGATGCGATTGATGTGGCGCTGCGTCCCGACCCAGCCACGGGAAGGTTGGCGCTCAAGGACGCGAACGGAAACGAAATCGCCGTGGATTGCAGGTTTTCAGGTTCAGGCGCAAAAGACCCAGGGTACCAGAGCGGAATCGGTGTGGCAGGCATTCGCATCGACATCATCACCACAGCTTAAAGGGAGGGATTTTCTATGTATCTGTTCAACAGTGGCGTATTGGTTTGCACGCCGAACGCTGGAAACCTATCTGCATTCCCGACGCCGCTGGCGCTCGGTGTTCTGCAGGAGGGCAGCATCGACGTGAGTTTTGAAGTGAAGGAATTGTACGGCCAGGCGCAATTTCCTGTGGACGTGGCGACAGGGAAGGGCAAAGTCACCGGCAAGGCGAAATTCGCCTCCATCACCGGCAAGACTCTGACCGATATCATCTTCGGACAAACAACTGCGGTGGGCTACAACTCGCCAGTGTACAACGAAGGGCCAACGGCAATTCCGGCAACACCGTTCACGATCACGGTGAGCAATGCCACGAACTATATCGCGGATTTGGGCGTGATCAACGCGGCAACGGGCGTTCCCTTCGTTTGCATCAGCACTGTCGGCGGCGGCACTCCAACCGCAGGACAGTACAGCGTGTCTCTCACCGGAGCCAACAAGGGGAAGTACATCTTCTCCTCAGCGGACAACGTGTCGGGAATCAGTGTCAAGATTTCCTACATCTACTCCGTTGCGGCTTCCGGCCTCTCGATCACGCTCGGCAATCAGCTCATGGGCTATGGCCCAATCTTCGAGGCCGACCTGTTCATTCAGTACGAAGCGCAGGTGGCCTTGACGCGCTGGTTCGCATGCCGCATGACGAAGTGGTCGTTCCCGGCGAAGCAGGGCGACTACCTGATTCAGGATGTCGAGTTCTCGATGTTCGCCAACGCCGCGGGCAACCTCGCGGAACTGGACTTCAGCCAGTAATTTTTCCCACGCGGTCACCCCAAGGAGGGAGAGCGTCTCGCCCCTGCGCTCTCCCTTTTTTATTTCGTAGTAGAAAGGACTCTTCATGGCGCTGGAAGAACGCAAGACTGTCGAACTGAGTGGCAGGGACTTTGTACTGACCCCGCTGAACCTGCTCGACATGCAATTGCTCGAAAAGATTGGCGTGGATGCGCAGGCTGGAACGATCACCGCGCGCGACTCCATCGTTCAAACCGCAGAGATTATCTTCCGCTCGGCGCAAGTCGCCAACCCTTCCCTAAAATCTGATGACGTGAAACGCTGCCTCACGCTCCGCAACTTTCCGCGGGCGATGAAGGCACTATTGCAAGTGTCCGGTCTGGTGGCCGAGGACGCACCGGAAGAACAAAAAAAAACCGAAAGCCCGGCTTCGGAATCGACTGGGACGACATCTACGGAACCATCATCACCGCAACCGGATGGAGTTTCCATTCCGTCGATCTCTTGACCTGGAAGCAGGTCATGCTCCTGATGAAGTATTGGTCCAACAATCCGCCAACGCACATCACTTCCGCTGCTCTAGCGGGCGTCTACCGCAAAGAACGTCTCACGCATGGCGGCGGTGAACCCGCTTCAACTCTAATGTCGATGTCTGGCGTCTCGATAAAGCGAAAGAACAATGGCTGACAACATCCTCGAAATTCAGGCGCGCGCTGATTTCAGCGCTCTCTTCGGCGAAAGCCAAGCTGCGGCCGCCTCGGTAGAAGACTCTTCCAAGCGCATCAAGACCGCGATGGAGAGTGCGGGTGAGGCCCCGAAGAAGATCGAGTATTCTTTGATGGAAGCGCGGCATGCCGCGAGCGGCTTTGGCGAGGAAATTGGAATCAGGATTCCTCGGGTATTGGGTTCGTTTTTGGCGCAATCCTCCACCATTGGTCCCATCCTCGCTTCAGCTTTCTCGGTGGTAGCTATCGGCATGTTCATTCAGGTTCTTGCGCAAGTTCCCGAAGCGATCGACAAAATCATCGCCAAGTTCACGGGATGGGACGATGCGGCGCGCAAAACCTACAACGACATCATCAGCGACAACAACCGTCTGCTGATGAAGAACGTCGAATTGGCGGACAAACAAGAGGCGCTGAATCTCATCGGCATTACCGGGTCACAGAAGTATGCGCGCGAAATCCTGAATGTCGTTGATTCGCAGGAACGCTGGGGCAAATTGGGTGAAGTGCTTGCCCAGAAAGCCGCCGATCTAAACAGACAACTAGAGGCAATAAAGAACAACGCGGCGGCAACCGTTCGCGGCCCAGCGTTTCTCTATAACTGGATAACAGGAATGGACAAGGACGCTAAAGCCTTAGAGGAGCAATTGAAGGCCGTCACCAAAGCTCAGGAGGAAGTTGCGGAAAAAGGAGCAGAAAAAGGGCAGCAGGTCCCCGGGCTCCGTAAGGAAGAACAAATCGCAGTCATTCACGAAACTATGGAGGCGGCCAAGGAAGCGGCCCGATTGCAGCGTGAACAGACTCTTGCGGCATTGAATGATGATGAAAGGGCCGCAAAAGAACGAACACGCGTCGCCACGGAAGAAGCCAAGGAGAACGAGGCCGCGAACAAGAGCATGGACGCGGAGGAAAAGAAGGGCGCCGAGGAACTCGCCGCACTGAAGATCAGGCTCATGCGCCAGATCACCGAAGAGAATAACCGCGAAGTGCGCGAGCAGGAACGCATCACGAAGGAACTCGAACGCCCGTGGGATCAGCTATCTAAGAATATCCAGCGCACCATGACGCATACGACGATGGGATTGATTGAAGGGACGATGACCGTCCAAAAAGCCTTCATCAAATTGGGTGACGGCATCCTGCAAATCATGGTGAACGCGCTGGCGAAGGTCCTGGCGCAGCACATCGCGCACGCCATCATGGTGAATGTGGTTGAGAAAAGCCAGTTGGCGCAGTCGATTGCCGCGTATCTGGGCTACTACAGCACGAAACTTGCAGCGTCAAAGACGGCTGCGGTGGCGCAAGGTACCACGGATGCAGGCCTCGCGGGAGCTGCGGGCTATGCCTCGGTGATCGAGGCGCTTCCATTCCCGGTCAATATTATGACCGCGCCAGGAGTCGCGGCGGAAGTCATTGCGACAACTATGGGCCTGCAATCCTTCGCCGCCGGGACCGATTACGTTCCGAGGACGGGACTGGCACTCGTTCACGAAGGCGAAAAAATCACCCCTGCAGGTCAGACTGATGGCGGCGCGATGCATCTACACATTCATGCCGTGGATGCGAGAGGACTTGATGCTTGGTTCGACCAAAATCAGGACAGGCTGACGCGGACGCTGCAGCGGGGCATGCGCAAGCGAAATGCTTTCTGATTACTGGTTGACTCCAATGTAGTGGGCCAACATAAAGAGAAGGCCAAAGACGGTGATAGAGGCGATCACGGTGAAAAAAATCATCATTGCGCGCATGGATTGGATCGCCTTGCGAATGTCTACGAGAACAGCGTGATCAGTTTCAGTCTCAGCAATCTTTATGGTTTCGGTTGTTGCTTCCAGAGGACACATAGCGCCGACCTCCGGTCGGATAGTACGCCGGGCATCTAGCATGTGCAACATCATTTTACCGCGCAGTCCTGGCTGGGACGGGAAGAGTATTGCCACATTGACCTCCTGGCAGCAGATAGTACCACTAAACGTCTAACATGAGTTACGCTATCTTCCCCACGTTCACCGCGACAAATGGCGGCCCGGCGTGGCCTGTCAAAAAGACGCCATCATTCCGCACCATCGTTCAGATTCCCGCCAACAATCGCGGCGAGAATCGCATCTCGCTGACTCCGTATCCAATTTGGAAGTTTGAACTAGTTTTCGACATTCTGAAGGGCGACTACGCGACAGCTTCTTCCGCGCTGCAAACGCTCGCCGGATTCATGGGCAGCGTGCAGGGCAGCTACCAGAACTGGCTGTACAGCGATCCCTACGACAACGCTGTGACCGCGATGAACTTCGGCACCGGCGACGGCGCAACGAAAACGTTTCAACTCACGCGCACCATTGGCGGCATGGTGGACCTGATTCAAAACTTGAACGGTACGCCGACGATCTATGTGAGCGGCAGTCCGGTAACGCCAGCCTCAATCTCGCCGACTGGTCTGGTCACCTTCACGAGCGCACCGGCAAACGCTGCGCCGATCACCTGGACGGGCTCGTTCTATTTCCTGTGCAGATTCGAGGAAGACGAATGGGCTGACCTTGAAGAATTTCTATATCAGCGGTGGCAACTGACCTCGCTGAAGTTCCGTTCGGTTTTACTGTGAAAAACCTCGGCTCAACTCTCCTCACGTTCCTGCAGACCAATAACATCTTCGGCAGAGCTGACCTCTTCGCCATCACCCTTGTAAACGGTCAAGTCCTCCGCACCACCAGTAGCCAGGCTGACATCACCTACGGCGGCAACATTTTCTATTCATCGCTCTACGGTGCCTGGCAGCGCGGCGTGCTGAAGATGGAAGCCTCATTCAGCCTCACCGCCAACGACATGCCGCTGACGGCGATGCTTCCAGCTTCGATTCTTTTCCCTGGTACGAGCATTCCGATGATGCAGTGTTTGACCGCCGGGCTATTCGATGGCGCAGCGGTGACGGTCTATACGGCGTACTGGGCACCAGGCGAAGCACCGAACACAACTCGCGGCGTGGAAACAAAATTTGTCGGACAGATCCTCGACTTCAAGCAGACCGGGCGCTCCATCGTGGAGTTCACTGTGGCGGACCTGCTCTATCTACTGAACCTGAAAACGCCGCCGAAACTCATCCAGGCTTCCTGCCGCCACACGCTCTATGACGCGAACTGCACGCTACTGGCCTCCGCCTTCGGCGTGTCGCGCACCGTGGCCGCGGGTTCGACCACGCAGACCATCAATCTCAGCTCTGCGGTGACCGCGGCTGTCTACGCCCAGGGATTCATCACTTTCACGTCGGGCGCCAACGCTGGAATCACTATGAGCATCAAGTCACAGCCTTCGACCACGCAGATTGTGCTGGCTGGATTCACGCCGCTGGCATTGGCCGTTGGCGACGGCTTCACGATGTACCAGGGCTGCAACAAGACGCAGGCGCGCTGCAGCCAACTCGGAAATTTACTCAACAATGGGTCAGAGCCTTATGTACCCAATCCAGAGGTAGCGGTATGACGGAAGACGAGTCCCGCGCACGCATTGTGGAAGTCGCAAAGAGTTGGTTGAACACTCCGTTCCATGACTGCGCGGGCATCAAGGGTGTCGGCGTGGATTGCGCCTATTTGCCAGTCTGCGTGCTGAACGAATCCGGCTTGAAGTTGATCCCAAAACCCCCGGAATACGCTCCGCAGATGATGCTGCACAGCGATGAGGAACTTTACCTCCAGTTGATTTTGCGGTACATGCGGGAGATCACGGAAGCAGAAGTAAAGCCGGGAGACTTTGTGCTGTATCGCGTTGGGCGCACTTTCAGCCACGGCGCCATCGTTGCCGAGTGGCCAAACTTTGTGATTCATCCGGTGCGCGACCGCGGCGTGATCGGTTCACACGGCACCGAAGAGGGATTTTTGCGGCGCAGGCCGCGGCGGTACTTCAGTCTTTTCTAAAATGGGTTTCGGCCAACCACAGCAAATCATTCAGAAGTATCATGCGATCCGCACCAACGCTGCCATCCTCGGCATCCCCATCCCCATCTTGTTCGGACAGAACCGCCTTACTGGAAAGCTGATCTGGTACGGCGATTTCACCGCGAACAAAGCGAAGCAGCAGGGCGGCAAAGGGCTTGGCAAAGGCGGCAGCCAGTACGTCTACACCGCTTCGATCATGGCGGCGCTCTGTCATGGGCCTCTGAGTGCCCTCCTAAGTGTGTGGGACAATACCGGGCGCTTTGTCGTCCAGGGCGTCACGGAATCCTACACCGTGGGCTCGCCTTACACGTATACGCCCACCTACGCCGCTGCATTTGCGGCTGACCAGGGAGTCGCGGCAGTCACAGCCTACAGCTATTCAGGGATCAACGATTATGGCTCGCCCGGAGCGATCACGCTGGCTGGCAACACGCCAGTCGGCATGACGGCCACCACGGGCACGCCCAGCGCAGGGCAGTACAAAGTCAACCCCGCCACGGGTGTTTACACCTTTGCGAGCGCCGACGCAGGCAAGAACGTCCAGATTTCGTATGGCTTTTACCGCTACATTCTCGCAACGGAAGAACTTTCCATTGTGCCCTTTTCCGGTCCCTACACCGTCACGGTGCAGAACTCGGCTACCTTCAACAGCGACCTTGGCGTGAAGTATTACCCCGGAGGGAATGGATTTGTCAAAATCTCCAGCGGCACGCCCACGGTCGGACAGTACAAAGTCAGTGCTGGCGTCTATACCTTTGCGGCAGCCGATACAGGGCAGGGAATTGTCATCAATTACCAATATGCTGACCCAAACACGGACAACAACGCGCCCAGTTCGATCAATCTGACGCTCATCGGCGGTGGGCAAGGTCAGTCGCCGTGGTCCTACCTGACCTCGAAGCATCCATCACAAGCGCTGGGATACACGCAACTGGCGATGATCGCATCGTCCCAGCTCTATCTTGGCTATTCGCCGGAACTTCCCAACTACAACTATGAGGTCGCTGGGGCCTATCAAGTCGGCGGCGGCATCCTCGACGCGAATCCCGCCGACTGCATCACGGCGATTCTTTCTGATCCTGGCTACGGCATCGGATTTCCACTCGCCAGCATCGGCGATCTCACGCTCGCGCGAAAATGCTGGACCGCCAATTCGTTCTTTATTTCCCCGGTTCTGGAAAACCAGCAATCCACCGCCAGCGTAATCGGCGAATGGCTGGAAGCGGGCATGGTCGGGGCCTACTGGTCCGAAGGGCTGCTCAAGTTTGTTCCTTACTGCGATACCTCGGCGGTGGGGAACGGCGTGCTCTATCAGCCTTCAACAACACCAGTGGCCGGTCTCACTGATAGCGATTTCCTGGTAGACGATAAGGGCGAAGACCCCGTGAAGGTCACGCGAACGCCTTACATGGACGCTTACAACCGCGTGCCGGTATCTTATTCGGCGCGGGTGAACGATTATAACCCCGAAGTGGTCTATGAACAGGACGATGCCTCGATTCAGCGCTACGGTTTGCGGAGCGAAGATTCGCAATCCTGGGACTTCATCACGACTTTGCTGGCTGCGCAATACGCGGCTTCCATGCGGCTGCAGCGCAACGTCTACATCCGCAACACCTACGAGTTCCGCCTTCCTTCTTCCTTCGCGTTCCTCGAACCGATGGATGTCGTCACAATCAACGATTCGATACTGGGCCTAAACGCCGCGCCAGTGCGCATCCAAAAGATTGAAGACGACCCGGAAAAGGGTTTGTCCATCGTGGCGGAAGACTTCATCTGGGGCGCGGCTGCGCCGGCTTACAACCCCAAGGACACGAACAATCCGCCACCGCCTCTGCCTGGACAGGAAGATCCCGGCAACACGAGTGCGGTAATCTTCGAGGCTCCCTCGCGCCTAGGTCTGCAGCAAGGCAATATGCTGTTCGGCTTCGTGAACGGCTCCAACGAAAACTGGGGCGGCTGCCACGTCTGGGTGTCATTCGACGGCACTAATTACCAGCTTCAGGAGACGGTGAACTTCCCGGCGCGCATGGGCACGCTGGTTGCGAATCTGGCCAGTTACGGCGGCGCGAACCCTGACACGGGACATACACTCGGCGTGGCCATGACCGACAACACGCCGCTCTCCAGCACATCGCCGACCGGCGCGGCATCCAACGTCACGCTCTCAGCTATTGTTAGCGCCGGTCCAGTTCTCGAACTTCTGAGTTACCAGACAGCAACCCTTGTCGCTGACCAGCAGTACAACCTGACCACGCTCTACCGCGGTATCTACGGCACCACACCTGGTGCGCACGTCACCGGCGACCTGTTCGCGCGACTGGACGAAGCATCGTTCACGTTCCAGTTCGATCCGACCTACGTCGGAAAGACCATCTGGTACAAATTCACTTCGTTCAACCTGCTGGGCCAGAACGAACAGTTGCTCTCCAATGTGACGGCTTATTCCTTCACCCTGGCGGGCACGGTGGGCTCAATCGCACTCGACACCGGCGCACTGAACATCATGGCGCCGGGCTACGCTAGCTACCAGCCGCTGACGAATCCGCTGACGGCAACGGATGCCGGCTCGAATGCGACGATCAGCATTGCGGCCTTCACGATGCAGCTCACGGGCCATGCAAATATCAGCCTGAACTCAGGCTCCATCACGGCCCTTGCTTACAACACGTTGTACTGGGTCTATTACGACGATCCGAACTTGACCGGCGGCTCAGTGACATACCAAGCGACGACGACGAAGGCCACGGCGCACACCGGCGTCGGGCGCTTCTTCGTCGGTTCGATTGTGACCCCGCCATCGGGTGGGGCGCCGACGACTGGCAACGGAGACGGAGGAGTCGGAAGCGCTGGCGGGACAGTTACGGGCGGACCTGGCACACAGGTCTACACGACCGCGGGCACGTCGCCGCCGACCTGGACGAATCAGACCAACACGCTTGACGGCAACGTCAACACGTTCGGCGTGCTCACGGGAACAGGAACCTCGCAGATCAAGTCCGGCACCTACGTCCTCAGCAATTTCAGCACTCCGAGCGATCCGACCTACAGCAGCCTGCAGTTGAACGTGAAGATTGCCGTGCCGACGAACACGCTCAACGGTGGCACCAGCCATATTACGATTTCCTATTCGTTAGACGCCGGGATCACTTTCACGCAGTTGCGGCAGATTACCAGCGGCAACACGCTTGCCACTACGATCGACACGGTAACGCTTGCGAAAACGCAGAACTGCGCTGCGATTCAGATACAAGTTCTGCACTCGCAACTGGCCAATGACACGAGCGGCTCCGCGGTACTGGACTTCTTCGAGGCTTGGGTCTCGGGGGTGAAATGAGGCGGACATGAAGACGCTTGGAACGATGACGCAGGCTGGTCAGAGCGTGACCGTGACCGCATCCCAGCGGGATGACGGATCAATTCTGCTTGTAGCGAGCTGCGGCCAAACGACGCGCGAGCACGTCTTCAATCCCGCACCGAGTCTGGACTATACCGAGGACCAGTTTTTGAGCGACATTGACGCCGCGAAGCAAGCTATTTCCGATGAGGCCGCAGCCTACGAGAGCCAGCGGCTTATGCAGGAAAAATTCTTTTCGGACCAAACAACGCCGTGAAGAAACCCCACTACATCGTCGCAGTCATTCTGTTTTGTCTGATACCCTTTATTTTCCTTTACGCGCAACAGGTCAAAATAAACTCAGAGCAAACACAGTTCGCGCTCGATAGCCAACGGCTCAGGGCGATTGAGGAGAGACTGGACAAACTGGAAATCCGGCACGAGCTTCATTTCGACAAAGAGCAAGGGCAATACGATCTCATCACGAATCGTTTGACGGCGCTGGAACTAACGGTGGCTCATCACGAGCAGCTTCTGTGGGTCTTCATCGGCATGGTGCTGCTGATCATCACCGAGAAAATTTTAAGCATGGCGTTTCGCAAGAGCAATGCAGTAGAAAAACTCATTGGACGCAATTAGCCTCACGCGGTTGCAGACCGTTCACCCGGAACTGCAGCGCCGCATCCTGCAACTCGATCAGCTTCTCACCGCGTCTTCGCCCGCAATCCATCTCCGCGTCACGCAGGCATTGCGTACATGGCCGGAACAAGCGGCACTCTATGCCCAAGGCCGCACGGCGCCGGGACCGATCATCACGAACGCGAAGCCCGGAACTTCCATGCACAACTACGGACTCGCCGTGGATTGCTGCCCGGACCTGCCCGGCCTTCCGACGTGGCAGCCGGATTGGTCCACGACGGACGAACGGTGGAAGCAATTTCTTGTGCAAGCGCTGACCTTCGGACTTGCCGAGGGCGCGACTTGGCGGACATTTGCCGATGCCCCGCACCTTTACCTGCAGGAATTGCCCGCAGACCCCGACGACAACCTGTTGCAGCTTTTGACGGACGGCGGCATTCAAGCCGTCTGGGATTGGGTCAATCAGACGTATGGATTCTCATCTTAACTAAGGAGGAAGTGGCAATGACCGTTTTCATGCATTTGCTTTATCAGTTCCTGCTCCTCATTGGTCAGGCAGTCAACCTGTTCGGTGGGATCGTTCCCGCGAAATATCAGCCCCTGGTGGCGTTCGTTCTTGGCTTTTCCCAGTTGGGCCTTGCGCTTTACAACCACTATTACAATCCCGACGGCACGTCGGCCAAGGTGGCCTACATCGCCAAAGTGGTCATCCTTTGCCTGCTCATTTCCGGCGTAGCAATGGCGCAGACTACCCCACCGGCACAGATCGTCTCTCAACCGTGGTCTTTGAACACGAATGTTCTGTCGCTGCCTGGCAACCATCAAACCATCGCGGCCAGTGACAGCGGCTTGGCGTTCACGCCGACGCCGAGCCTCGATCTTTACGATCGCAATCTGATCAGCACGGACGGGGTGCTGAAGGTCTTCTCTGGCGGGGTGAATTATCGGCTGGCGTGGTTAAACAAGAAGATCGACAACATCAGTCCTAACGTGAATTTCCTGCGTGTTCAACTTTTTGTCACTGCTGGCGCCGGCATTGATCAGGTAAGCCTTGCAGGAGTCACCAAAAACCACTACGCCTTCACGGCCGGTGGCGGCGCAAACTACATGCTTAATACGAGCGGTTCGTGGACGCTTGGCGGCAGCGTCGAGTGGGCCAAGTTTCCTGGCTATCAAAACAACGGCTTGATCGTTAAGTTCGGGCCGACGTTTCACTTCTAGCATGGGCGGACTCGTCAGCGGCGCGATCAGCGGCATTGGCGGGCTGATCCTGTCCAAGATCGAGCATGGAGAGATTCAGAACTGGGTGCGCCTGCTTCTCTCCGTGTTCTTTTCCGCCTTCATCGGTTTCTTCGGGCCCTGCGGCTTCCTGCTTATCGCAGGGAAGCCTTGGGCCATCGCAATCGGCTGGGGCATGGTGTGGATGACCGTCTGTGTTTTTTCGCTGCTCCTGCGCGACCCCAGGGGCCGTACCCTCATGCTCGTGGTGCCCCAGTCCATCACCAAAGCCTACCAGCAGGGAATTGACGGTACCGGGACTACCGTCATAGAACCGAGTAAAAAATGAACGGTCCAGTTACGCCCCTCACTCCTGAGCAGCAAAAACAGGCCGAGGCAAACGTGACCAAGGAAGGCTATGTCCGCCGGCTGCCGGTTGCGGCGGACATCTTCATCGATGAAATTGCTGGTGGCCCTATGAACGAGACGATCAGCACGCGCTGGGGCCGCTGGGCGGCGGGCAAGACGGGAGTCCGCGGCTTCGTCGGCCGCATGGGTTGCCGATTCCTGAACCTGTTCCAGAAAAACCATGACGCCCTTGCTGGCGCTGGCGACGTGGAGCGCAGTAAGGAAGAGATCGCGCGCGTGGAAGCCTCGGGCCTCTTCAAGAAATAGGCAGGCGCCCCGATTGCGTCGGTTTCCCGCCTCAGTAGCCCGTTTCCCGCCCTCGAAATTTCCACAAAAAATAGTTGAAAATAGTCCTTGACAACTCCTGATTAGTGTTGATAATCGAGGCCATGAGCAGGAAGCAATCCTTCGGACATAGAGTTAAGGCAGTCAGATTGGACCGGCTTATGACTCAACCGGCGTTCGCTAAAATGATTGGCGTGAGTCTTCCTACCCTTTGCCGGATCGAACGGGGCTGCAGCGTAAGCCTACTGACACGTCTGCGCGTTGAGAAAATGCTTTCCCTGAAAGTGGAGGCAGCGTAGAGGATACTATGACCATTCTCTGCAACGAGCCTCACTTCGTAGTTAACATAATATCTGGAGCCCGGCCCAGATGCTATCTTGCCAGCCTAAGCCTTTCGTTTTCAACACTTCCCATCCTGCGGATCCAAACAGGCATTCGCCGCCTCTTCGATTGTGGCATATTAGCCACAATTTGTGCCCTTTCCGGGCAGTGCTCTTGTAGCATCCCCGCAGCCAGGTCCTCGGCCCGAGTCTCCACGAACTCTTCAATCAGCTCCCTGATGGCTTTCCGAAAATTGGCTGCGCGGTTCAGTCGCGTCAACCGGACCTCCGCGAGCTGCCCTTTGTTGCAGGCCAAGCAGTACTGGACAAATCTTTTTTCTCTCTCATCGGCTGTATGCGGATTCATCGAAGACTCTCTTTGGGGACGCAAGAGTTTACTGCCTTGTTAGCGAAAGAATCAAGTACTTAGGAATGATGCCGAGAAGCAATCATGCAGTACGAAGGCAAAAAAACAGAGCGGGTTTGGCTTCCCCGGAAGCTGTGCATGGACCCCTTTCTTGCTGCGCGACTGAGGGACCGGGCAGCGGTGAACTGTCGAAAGCTGGAGGACGAGATTCGCTGGCTCATCGTGCGGGCATTGAACTACGAGGACCAGCAAGAGGGCAAGGGGCCAAGACTCCCATTTAGTGGCATGGGGAACTAGTACGCAGGAGGGGCGCATGGCGATTATCGGATTGACGGTCAGTGAATCAGGCGAGGCGATTCAACGCCTGGCTGTGACAACGAAAGTGGCGATCGGCGAGGTTGTCAGGACGGCGAACGGCACCAGGCCGAACAAGCTGGACCACTTCATCTTCCTGCGCAAAAGCACAAAGCTGGAATGGGAACTCGATCAGGAGTTGGTAAAGCACTACGGTCACGAATGCCGTGAGTTCTGGATCATCCTGCTCGATGACGAGATCGAGAACGTCTTCCGCACCGAATACGCCTGGTGGAGCAGGACGGAGAAAAAGTGCTGGGGCGATGGCAGAGAGGCCACCCGGCGCACAGAGAAGGCGCCAGAGGGCGAAGATTGGACGCCTTGTGGCGATGCTTGCCCAGATTTGAACGCAGGTACTTGTAAGCCTTCTGGCGACCTCTACTTCGTTCTGGCCGAATTTCCACGCCTGGGCGCGCTCTGCCGGCTGCACACGACTTCCTACCGCTCGATCCGGCAGATTCATTCCGCGCTTGAACAGATCCGCACCGTGACCGGCGGCAGGCTTGCAGGCATTCGCTGCAAATTGGTCGTGCGTCCCGAGAAGGCCGCGTATATGGACACGGCCAAGGGCAAGAAAGTCTCCACGACGATCTACGCCCTGAACATCGAACTCTCCGCACAGGACATGAACCGCCTGGTCTCCACGATGACGGAGCACGCCAAGCTGTTCGAGCAGACAAAGAAGCTCCTCGGCAGTGGCCGGAAGGTTGAGTTGGTCGCCGAAGACGAGCCCGAAACCGAACGCGCGCCGGATGTGGCCCAGGAGTTTTACCCCGAGAACGAGACTGCTGTGGCGCCGGCGGTGCAACAACCCACACGCAGGTCAGAAGCGGTCACGCCCGAAGTTCTCCCGGCGGCGCAGCCCTTAGCCCAGTTCATCAATGCCGAACAGCGCCGCGCTTTCTATACGGTTTGCGTCGAGGCGGGATGGGGCAACGAGCAGGTCAGGACCATCCTTCAAGGAACTTGGGGCATAAAGTCCAGCGCAGAGATTCCAGTCAGCGTGTACGACGATCTGATACGGCAATTCAAGAGTTGCAAAATTGAAGGCCCAACAGACAAGTTTGAGGCGAGTAACGAAGATATTCCCTTTTGATCATGGTGACCGCATTCCAATTCGTCGAGGAAACGCACACGTACCTGCGTGGCGGCAGAGTCATCCCCTCCGTCACGCAGGTACTGCAGGAAGTCGGCTTGGTGGATTACAGCCACGTCGATGCGGAAGTTCTGGACGCAAAGGCACGGCTCGGAACGGCGGTACACAAGGCCGCGCACTATTTCGATGAAGACGACCTCAATCCCGAGTCAGTTGTGTCGGAAATCGTTCCCTATCTGACTGCATGGATGCGGTTCAGGGAAGAAGCCCGATTCACGCCGCGCAAGTGCGAGACCCGAGGGATCGCCACGATTGATGGCATGGAGTATGGCTATACCTTCGACCGCGACGGCTTCTTGGGCGAAAAGCCGGTGCTGCTGGACATCAAGTGTACGGCTGCGATTGAGATCAGTTGGGGGCCGCAGACAGCAGCTTACGAGCACGCGCTGCGCCAGCAGGACGGCATCGTGCGGCAACGTGCCGCAGTTCATTTGAAGCCAAACGGCACCTACTCGCTGTGCCTGTTCAAAGAGGCACGGGACTACCAAGTTTGGAAGTGGGCCCTGGCGCTCGTTTACTGGAAACAATCGAAAGGAAAGTGACATGGCTACCGCAATCATCACTCCACAGGAAGTTGAGAGGTTGGTCCCTGCGGTTGTGGCGCAGGCGAATCAGATTGTCGTGAAGGACGCGGAACAGTACGAGTTCGCATGTTCCTTTCTGACGCTGGTGGCGAACCGGAAAAAACAGGTCGCGGATGTCTTCGACCCCATCGTGAAGAAGGCATACGACACCCACAAGGAAGCGGTGGCACAGAAAAAGAAGTTCATGGAGCCGCTGGAGCAGGCCGAAATTTCCGTCAAGAGCAAGGTGACAATTTGGCGGCAGGAAGAGGATCGCAAGCGCCGACAGGAAGAACTGCGGCTGGCCGAAGAAGCACGCAAAAAACAGGAAGAGGACGCACTGGCAGAAGCTGCACAACTCGAAGCCTCTGGCGATAAGGAACTCGCTAATCTAGTGCTCGAAAATGCCGCACAAGCGCCCGCGCCGGTCGTGAGTGTTCCGATTTCTGTGCCGAAGTTCGATGGTGTGGCCAGTCGAACAAATTGGAAGTGGAGGAAGAAGGGCAGCGAGCTAGATGCGATAAAGGCGCTCGTGAAGGCAGCAGCCGCTGACGACAGGCTACTTGGATTTCTGCAGTTCAATGAGATGGCGATCGGCTCCGTGGTGCGCTCGCAGAAATCGCTGACGAGCATACCAGGCGTGGAAGCATATTCGGAGAACTCGGTTTCTGTTCGCGGTTAGAAGAGATTCCCACGGCGTACTGGGAATAGCGTGACGGCCCGGAGCCTCTGGCCCTGAACGAGTCAAGGTAAGACCGGGCCGCACGCGAAAGGTAGGAACGTATGAAAATCACGATTGAGAGCACCACGAAAATAGTCAAGGCGAATGGCATTGATTGCCGCATCTGGGAGGGTGCTACGGCAGCGGGCGTCAAAGTCCAGTGCCTCATTCCGCGTATCGCAGTGCTCCCTGGCGAAGACACATCAGAGTTCGAGCGCGAATTGAAAGAGCAGAGAGCGCCATCAACTGAGGCTCAAGCATTTCCACTTCGGATGATTTTATAAAGCGAGGGAAGTGATGGATGGTCTGATTCTTGGATTGGCTCTGATTGCATTGAGCGTTTGGCTGCACATCCACCGCCATGCCCCAGTCGGCCGCACCGTCGTTTCCATCCCCATCAAAGAGTCTGTGCTGTGTGCGGAGTGCGAGTGCATCACGCCCTCGAAGCACTCCACCTGTCAGGTCTGCGGGTCCACATCGCTACTAAATCTTGCGCGGGTACTGCAGGGCCGTCAGGCCAGATTGATAGCACTGCCGCGGAGCTGGGCCATCGGGCCGAAGACGTCCGCTCAGGTCAGTCTGAGCCGTCAGGACAGCTATTATTTCAGGTTTGATGAGTCCATTCATGACCTCCGCGGAGGCGGCCAATGATCACCGACGCGATCGAGGATTTTGAGGTTTATGTGGGCGAGGAAGCCATACGGGAAGTTCACCTAACGCCGAATTTCAGCCTCATGCAGACTTTCGGGGAAGACTGGACAAGCACTCCTATTGTCCAAATCCACCCGCTATCCCCGAGGCAGCAATTGACCGGGACTTCCGCAGCCCCGCGGAAGTTCCGGCCGCTGCTTGTCAAGCCAGGGATTGAATGGGGCGTGGGCGTGGTCATCGCCATTCTGGCCAGCATTTGCGCTTGGGGCATTCTGAGCATCCGGTTGTGGTGACTATGAAATGCGCTTCCTGCCAAGCCGAGATTACCAGGAGCGACGAAAGCTATTTGGTCGTTCACGGGGAATCCATTTTGCTCCCATGCGCCGCCTGCCGCGCGAACATCAGGCGGAAGATTCGCGCCTATCCAGGCGGCAACGGAAAGCGAGATTGGCACCCGAGACGTGAACGGGTGGAAGGGAAAAGATGGGCTTGGGCCTGATCAGGTGGAGGTGAACAAATGCATATCGACTTAAACATCAATTTTCTTTCGAGCGATGCTGAGAACAAATTCCAGCAAATTCTCGAGGCACTCGCTCGAATAGAAAAGAAGGAGCAAATCATGGCAGGTGAACTCGATGCGTTGACTGCCCAGGTGACAAAAAACACGGATGTGGAAGCCTCCGCTGTTGTTTTGATCCAGGGCATTGCACAAAAACTGGCCGATGCGATCGCCAGCGGCGACCCCGCAAAGCTGACCGCACTCCAGGGACAACTCAGTACCTCGGCCGATGCGCTGGCGGCTGCTGTTGCCGCCAACACTCCGGCAGCTTAACCCTTCAACCGCGAAGGGCGGCGCGAGCAGTCACCGCCCATTTCGAGGACCATGAAGCCCTACTACCAACACGCGGGCATCACCATCTACCACGGGGATTGCAGGGAAGTGCTGCCTACGCTCTATAAAGAGTGTGGGATTTGTGCGGGAGGAGGCTGCGAAAATTGCGGCAAGGGATATTTTGGAGAATTGATGGATGTATTCATTACAGACCCGCCCTATGGCGTAGAACTTGGGACTTCGGATTCTCGAGGCGACGGTCACGGGCTTGCCCAAATTGGGTATGCAAATTACCAGGATACTTTCGAGCAATGGCATGAAATAGTGCCGACCACGATTGAATGGCTTGTCGGTGCGTGTGCTCGAGGGTGCTCCTTTGCAGGCAAACATCTGACTTACTTGCCAGCACCATCGTTGTGTGGCGGCATCTACTGTCCTGCTGGAGTTGGCCGCAATCCTTGGGGTTTCACTAATCTGATGCCTATTTTCTTTTACGGTACTGATCCGCGCTTGCAATTTGGTGCGTCACATACGGTCCTCGAGAGCACTGAGACATCACAGGTAAACGGGCATCCATGTCCAAAGCCAGAAGGTTGGATGCGCTGGCTGGTGAAACTAGTCAGTCTCGAGGATGAAACTGTGCTCGACCCTTTCATGGGCAGCGGCACGACGTTACGCGCAGCAAAGGACCTGGGCCGCAAGGCCATCGGCATAGAAATCGAAGAAAAATACTGCGAGATAGCGGCCAAGCGGTTGAGCCAAGAAGTGCTGGAGTTTAAGCCGTGAACGATTCATTGACCATCACGCCATCTCAGTTGCATGTCGAAATCACGCAACTCATCGCTGCAAAAACAGGCTGCGAAGCCACGTGGGAACAGCATCAGCAACCGCTCACGTCTGACGAGTTGCGGGAGATTCGATTGGAAATCGAGAAGATGATCGTCCGGCACATCGTTTCGGCCTATCTGGCAGAGGCGGGGAGCAAGCAGGGATGACGACTTTTCTTTTGAAACTCGTGCGCGGGCCACGCTGCGAAGGATGCGGAGCGGTTGACAATCGCTTCGTGAGCCGGGACACGCATTTATGCATCGAGAACGGTTGCTGGGGAATCGCGCAGAAGGTAGCCGAGCGCAAAGCAAAACTGGAAGCGACCTTGAGCCTGCGCTTCGCCATGCCGATCGAAAAGATTCGAGAGTTTAGGGAATTGTTCGGACGATGACTACCATCCCAAATTCGCCACCTCGGCGGAGCCGCAATCCAGCGAAGGGCAAATACTGCTGGAAACATCACCGCTGGACTATCGACATCGGCAACCGAAAGCGGTGCTCCGCATGTTGGAAAATTACAGTTTCACGGCGAAGGAGCCGGGCATGAGCATCCCGCAAAAGCGCGAAGACTTGGTGGCGATGGGCTACGTCTTTGATGGTGAGGGGCGCTGCAAGGCGTGCGGGGCCTACATGGAGTGGTGGATCACACCGCGCGGCAAAAAGATGCCGATGAGTGTCGTGGACGTGAAAGACGAAACGAAAGTTTTTCCGCAACCTGTCCTCTACACGATTCGCGTGCCGCATTGGGGTGATTGTCCCGAGGCGGCGAGTTTCAGGAGGAAGACATGAAGCACCGAAAGCACGAATTTGTCGGCCAAGAAGAGGCAGAGCTATGGGCTGCGTGCTTGAACAGACCACGCAGCCGCAGGGCGACCATGCTCCTAATGCAGTTCCTTTCCGATCGCCAAACGGCTGTTATAGACCAGCTCAAGCGGTGCGTTAAGGCTGACTGTGACAGGTATTTCTTTCCTAAGTTTCCAGCGCAGAAGTACTGCAGTATCGTTTGCCAAACGCGCGATTATCAGAACGGTGAAAAATGGAAAGAGCATCGGCGCCAAAAATGGCAGGCGAGACAAGCGAGTTTCAGGAGGAGAGCGTGAAGCGCCTGACCCAACGCGAAAAGATCAAGGCCCTGCTGCTGGAACGGCAAGGATTTTGGGTACCAGCATATTTGCTCGCGGGTATCGCATTACAGTACGGGACCAGAATACTGGAGTTGCGCCGGGAAGGTTTCGAGATTCTAAACAGCACCCAACGCAGGACTGACGGCACGGTGTATTCCTGGTTCATGCATCCCGAGCCGAAGGGCCAGATGAGTTTGCTGGACGTAATTGACCAAAGAGAGCAGGCGAATGCCTAAGCGGATCGTGGATGGAGACTCCATAGCGACCTCTCAGAAGCTACGCGAAGTGCAGCCGTTCGCCTACCGCGCGGAATATGCACTTCTCGTGACGCTGGCGCTTGCCAACGGGTCCTTTGAGTGTTCCCCAGCGCAGATCTGGTCGCGGATGTACAGCTTCAACCGACCAGACGTCTTCCCTGACACCGTGAAATCCATCCTCGATGAGTACGAGCGCGTGAAGCTCCTTTTCCGATGGCACGAGCCAGATGGCAAGGAATGGGGCTATTGGGTCGGAATTGAGAAGGAAGGACGCCTTCCACCACCTAGTCAAAGAATAAAAATGGTATGCGGTAAGACCCCTCCTACTCAACAACTTAGAGAGTTTTTACATCCTAGGACTCTCCTAGGAGCTGTCCTAGGACAATCCTCACTGGGTTTGGTAGGGGTAGGGTTAGGTTTGGTAGGGAATACGTCAAAACCTGCGGCTGACGCCGCTGTGTGTTCTTCTCCAGAGAATCTTTTAGCAATCTACGATCAGAAGCGCGGAAGCCTGCCAGGAGTGAGGGAGTTATCCCCACAACGCCTGAGCAAGTGCCGCCAGCGTCTTCTGAATCACAAAGTGGAGACGCAAAAGTTCCTGGCGGACTTTGAGCAAAGCGTTGAGCACGCGAGTCGTATTGGCTGGCCAACGTGGACGCCAACGTTCGACTGGTTTATCGCAAATGACACGAACTATCTGAAGGTGCTGGAAGGAAACTACGACAAATGGGAAGTGACCGGGAGTTCCCCAGTACTTGCCGATGCCAGGGTTGGAGAAGGAAATCGCAACCCAACTCCCGAGCAGGCAGAGCGAACCCACAGGGAGCTCAAAGAGCTCGAAGCGAAATATCCAGACCTCGCGGGAAAAACGAAATGACTGAGCCCGCAGTGGTAGCAAAGCCGAACCTTAATCGCGTGAAGCTCTACGCGGTGCCGGTGGAGGAGCTACTCAAGGTGTTCGTTCACGGCCAGGAGATTCATTGGATCGTGACCGAAGGTTTCCCGCCGGATGCGAAAGCGCTTCGCACGGCATTCAACCGCGAGCGCGGCATGTTTTTCATTCTCGTTTACAGCGAGAGTTTCGAGGCGTTGTGGCCGACACCACAAATCCCCGAGGGTCGCGTCCAGGTTGAACCAATTCTGAAGGTGGAACAAAAACAGGAGGCAGGCGCATGAAAGAGACTCATCCGCTGTTGTGGCCCCAAGGCTGGCCACGCACGCGAATCGCAGATCGTGAGGCGCGGGCCGCGTGGAAGAAGACGGAACGTCAATCCATAGAAGCACTGGAACTGGAACTTAAACGCTTCGCGGTTCTATCAGCGACTCTTACGCGGAAAGATCCGAGCGACTTTCGCGGCCCGAGCGATCCCAGCATCTCCGTGAGCTTCTCGCGGAAGCGTGAAGACGATTTTTCATGGCAGGACGCGCTTGGAATCCACGATCCCGCGCCAAGCCTCGAGGAAATCACGGCGATCTACCGCAAACTGGTGGCTCCGCATCATCCGGATCAGGGCGGAGACCCGGAAATGTTCCGCGCGCTCACAACCCACAAGAACAATGCGCTCGCATACGTCAACCGGCTATCGGGTCAGACTTATGAGTACGCAATCGCATGCGACAAGTTCAAAGAAGCGCGCTGGAATATCACCGCAATCCGCCTTACCGTCCATTCTCTTCGCCAAATTGAGCGCGATGGTACCTCGGCACTTCTCCAGCAGGCGATGAAGGGATTCGCGGCGATCGCGGAGCACGCGGGACAGGAATAATCCGTGCAGCGATTACTTGGCAACGGAGCACCGATGGAGCAGGAAGGCCCAGATCCATCTCTGCTTCAGCGGAAGATTGAGCGGCTCGAAGGGGATCTGGAAGACGCCAGAGAAGAACTCGCAGAGACGAAAGAGCAGCTTGCGGCGGTGTCTCGTGGACAGGCCAAACTGAAGCAGGCGCTGCAGCCGGTTTATGACGGCCTGCGCATGATCTTCGGAGAACTGAAGAACGTGGCGGCAGACAATGTTTCTCCATCGCAGTCCAGCGGTCCACTGGATTCGTCTCGATATGAACCGTGGAGGCAGAAATTTCGAGGGCAGACGGCCAACGCCATAGATGTTCTCGTGAAGTACGAGGCGGGGCTAACACGCAGGCAATTGGCCGGTTTCCTGCGCGTCGAACCGGGCAGCGGAACAATGTCCCAAATCATTTTCAAGTTGAATAAGGCCGAGTTGATCGAGAAAGACGGCAGCAACATTCGTTTGAAGAAACTCTAAAGGAGAAACAGATGAGCAACGTAACGAGAAAAGAACGTGCGGTGTTCGGGGCCTGCATTTTGTTTTTGCTGGTGTGCCTAGTTGTGGCGATCATCGGTTGCAATCAGACGCCGCCGTTGAAAGCGGTGAAGGTGGCGCCAGCGGAAAACAGGATCGCGCCGAAGGAGTTCGTCGAGCAGTGGCAGGAGTTCAAGGCGCTCAGAGACGAAGTCGCAGCAATCCAGAAAAAAGAGAATCTGACTGCAAAGGTGGACCAGTTGAACGGCATGGCCACGCGGCTACAGGGCCAGGTGCCGCAGGGCTATACGTGGGAGGAAGAAACTCTTAGCTTCAAACCACAGATCCCCGCGTTGCCGCTAGCAGTTCCTACGCCCACACCGGTTGCGCCCGCGAAGAAGTAGCTATGCAAAGGGCAGCCATCTATGTCAGGACGAGCACACCGGACCAAAATCCGGGGATGCAGCTTGCTGAACTTCGATTGTTCGCGGAGAGAAGGGGCTGGCAAATTGCAAGTGAGTACCTGGACCTAGGAGTTTCTGGGGCAAAGGAAAAGCGGCCAGAATTGAATCGCCTAATGGCTGATGCTGCCCGCAGAAAAATAGATGTCATCGCGGTCTGGAGATTCGACCGTTTCGCACGCAGCCTCAAGCATTTGGTATCTGCACTTGCAGACTTCAACGCCTTGGGAGTTGATTTCGTTTCGCTGACGGAAGGAATGGACACTTCAACTCCCAGCGGAAAAGTTTTATTCGCCGTCGTAGGGGCGATGGCAGAATTTGAACACGATTTGATTTCCGAGCGCGTCAAGGCTGGCCTTCGTCACGCTGTCGCCAAAGGGACAAAGCTAGGACGTCCAAGAAACTGTGTTGACGGAGAAAAAGCTGCCACCTTGCATGCTAGTGGGAAATCATGGCGAAAGATCGCACGGCAAATGGGTTGCTCTGCGCGAACGGCTAGGAGGGCTTCGGTAGTTTTCGATACAGAAAATGAAGCAGTTATTCAATCCGAATCGCACACATGTGCGGAATGTCCAGTTGAGGTAGGTGCTTGATGGCTGCCCGTCTCATCTGCGGGATCTGCGAACAGACGCTGCGAACAGCACCAGGCCGCGGCGTCGTGTTCGTGCTCTGTGACCACTGCCGCGAGGAACTGAAAGCGGAAGCGCGCGTGGGCCCAGTGTACGCGAAACTGGAGACGCTGCGCCGGCCGGCAGAAAGAGCAGCATGAGAAGGAAATCGCCCATGCAGTTGAGTCTCGAGTATCTGAATAAGCTCGGCTTCACTTGTCAGGTAGTCGAGAAGTGGATTCCACGCGCGAACGTGCGGAAAGACCTATTTGATTTCGGGGACATTTGCGCCTACAAACCACAGGTGGCGATTGTGTTGGTGCAAACGACTTCATGGAGCAATTTTGCCGCGCGGAAAGCGAAGATTCTCGCGAGTCCTCATCACTATGGATGGAAAAGCTGCGGCGGCAGAATCTTTCTGCACGCACGGGGCGACAAAGGATTGCGCGAAGAAGAGCTGTGAGCCAGCGGAGGAGCCGCAAGGCTGAGGAAGGAAGCCATGAATCTCATTGAAGCGTTGCGGGAGTTGGTGGACAACCTTGTGAATGTGACTACCTGTTCAAAAAGCGCACGGGAAATGTTGCGTAAAGATGCCCACAGTAAATTGGAATCCCTTCTCGCCGCGCATCCCGTGGGGCTAAGTGAGGAGCAGGTGCCATTTGAAAAGTGGTCACACGCTGTTCTCGTAGCTGAAGGATTGGCAGATTGGAAGGTCGAAGAAGGCGAGCCCTATTGCTGGCTAAAAAGCAGAACGATTCATTTTCGCGGTGAAGATCCCGTGCTGTTTCTTCACGAAGTCGCCCACGCACTTTATCCCCACATGGAACCAGCGGTAGAAGGCCATGACCCAAATTACTATCATGGCGGGAATTGGGCAGCGACATTCGGGAAATTGGTCACTAAGTACATGGGCCTGAACGTCCTTCTTAGCGATTCAGTACTCAAACAGATTACTGGGCCAGCGGGGAGCAGCACGCGGTAGGATTTGCGCCTGCTCCCTTAGCCTAAAAGGGGAATGACGATGAGCGCATTTTTTCGCAACAAGAACGATGGCAGTGTTTACGAGGCGTTGCAATGGGATGGCAAAGACCCGGAGTTTTTCTCTGAGTGGGCCGCAGGAGTAGCCACCTTCGATGTGACCGGCAATCTGCATCTGAAGTTTATAGATGGCAGCAATCCTATCGTGCCGCTGGGCTATTGGGTGAAAAAAGATGGCGACAATCTGTTCGGCATGTGGGAGCCGGAAGTATTCGCGCTGAACTTTGAGCCAATATGGTTTGCTGGTAATCCAATCGCTGACCAGAGAAAGGGAATGACGTGAAACTGCCGTGTCCTGACTGTGGTAGTCCCACAAAAGTTGTGGATTCGCGGTAGCGGATAAAGCGTCATGTGCTGCGCCGGCGCGGGGCCGAGCGGAGGTGGGAAGTGAGCAACTATCCAACTCAGATGATGACCGCAGAACCTCTCAGATGCCACGGAAATTATCACATTTTCACGAGTCCATGCTATTTATACTGTCAATGTGGTTGGATGCGACAACCGTATCGTGAGCACCAACCATTCCCCGCGTACAACAAGCATGACCTTACGTTGGAGCGTTCCGCGCCGAGCGGGAAGGCGAAGGAGAGTGGCGATGAGTCTTGAATGCAGCGAATGTGAACGAGATTTGCGTGGGGGACATGACCCTTCATGTTCGCGGTACATTAAGCCATGTCCAAAGTGTGAAGCAGAAGAATGCGACGAAGAATGCAATTGTGAATGCCATACGAAGGTTCCGCGCCGAGCGGGAAGGCGAAGGGAGGGTGAGATGGTTAGACTTGGTGACTTTTCGCTAGGATGGACTCAGTGGTACCCATTCACTCATTATCTTGGTAAAGAAAAACTCTTTGAGGGGAAACGACGGGATTTGATATTGCAGCATCACGGGAAAACATACCTTCATCGAGTGCTTACGAGCCAAAGGCAAGCGAAGGAGCAGGGCGAGAGGGATTGAGTTCTGTAGTGGCTGCGAGTCGTGGGTAGAATTACGACGAGTCCGATTTGCAAGCGCGGCCAGTCATTACGGAGGGGCAAGGGGAGTCGTAAGGCGTTAGCCGAGTGTACCGACAGGTATCGCGGCTCCCTTTAGCCTAGCGAGCAGGGGCGGGGCACAAGGGAGGGATAATGGCTATCAAATACATTTATGAATGCGAAGCAGGGCATAAAACGATGATTGTGGCAGAGGTGAACCTTGTTGGCACAGAGGCTCCACCAACGGTGGAATGTCAAGAACCTAAGTGTAAGAAAGAGGCAAGAGTCGTGGGAGCACAAAATCATCCAGTGTGGGCTGATACGCAAGAGTGAGCGGGGAGCGAGATTGAGTTCTGCGGTGGCTGCGGCGTGGAAGGACACGCCTGAGGTCAATTGGAGAAGAGGCTGAAATGGGAGTTCTCCACCGGCCCACTTAGAAGAAAGGGAACTACCGGGACGCAAACTCTCAGCAGAGCCGCTATCAAGCGCGGCCAGCCATCGCAGGGAAGGCGAGGGAGTCGTGTGATGTTCGGCAAGCAGTAGCCGAGCGGCTCCCCTCAGCCTAGAAGGGAAATGAAGATGAGAGAGAAAATGGTGACGATTACTTTTACACCTAAAGAATTGAACTATCTTGATAGAGCTTTAGTAGCCGACATCAAGTCGTTGGAGTTAGACCCTCTACGGGATGCGGGGAATGTCCCGCACATACGGAGATTTCAGAAAGCACTGACCAACAAAATTCGCAGAGCACGCGGTGGGGAACCCCATAACTGGAAAAGTACAATTGCGCGGTGGCGCAAGCCATGAAGCTCTTGCTGCAAATTCTCGGGGCTGTTGCGCTGGTGCTGCTCTAAATGCAACACGCCACCAAATGTCCGGCCTGCGCTCATCCAGCATCGAGCACCCTCGATAATACTTACAAGGAACGCGCGGATGTCGTGCGGCGCCGCCGGCAATGCAAAAAGTGTGGCAAGCGGTTCACCACCTACGAGATCGCGGCCGGAAGATTGAAGTCCCTCATCGAAGCCCTCAAAGTGATAAAAAAACTAAAACATGCCAAGATATAGCGATATTCACGTTTCCGCTTGACGCTCCTAGTACTCCTACCCCATAACTCAGTTATCTTCTGACGCTGCGTCGCCTTGCCGCCCAGCATCATGCAGGGCCAAGCTTGGACTGATTCGGCGTCTCTAAAAATATCTTGTCAGCGAAGCTCTACTGTCTCATCCCGCACGATTGGACGCTCGCCACACTCAACCTTCATACCTGCTCTGACAATTCCCACGCGCATCTTTCCCGCCAGCAAGCCTCTGATTACACGTCCGTCTGTCTCGTGGAAATCCTGCGAGAGCCCTTGCGCCGCACAAAACTGAAGGGCGTGCTGCGTCTGATCCGCATGATCTCTGTTCGCGGTTTGAGTGCGCGCGTTGGTGAGCCCTTGGCCCTTGCGCTCGCTGACAAATATCACCGTGACTGGGCCTCCACCATGCTCTCAGCTATCCAATGCCGACGCGAAACTGCAAGCACTCCGGGTGTCACCGCCTCGCCTTATCCGGCCACACCCTCTGCTATGTCCATCTAGAAAAGTTCGCATGCTACAAAAACGCGAACGGCGACCGCAACGAGTGTGCGCTGCTTGGGTGCGATCGCCTGGCGATGCGGGGTCATGGGCTCTGCGGGCCGCACCGTGAAGATTTCGAGCAGGGATTTGAACTGGTGTGGCACGGCGGGGAGCTGCTGCCGCCGATACGAGCGCATGCCTAAATCTCACTGAATGTAGTGAGCTCTTGCAGTGACTGAAAAAAAAAGACGTTACAACATTGAAAACCTCAAATCGTGGAAGCCAGGGCAAAGCGGCAACCCGAATGGCTACTCGCGCAAGCGGCGCATCTATGACAGGCTGTGCGAGATCCTCGACCGGAAGCGCGGCGACACGACGATTGAAGAAGCGCTCTGCGAAGCGGCAGTCGTTGAAGGACTCAACGGCAGCATCCAGCATTTCATCGCCATCCGCGACAGTATTGACGGAAAACCTCGACAGTCCTTTGAAGTTTCAGGACCGGAAGGAAGCGCAGTCAGCTTCAATCTTGGCGACATCGACGGCAAAATCGCGGAATATCTCGGACGCGGCCGCAGTCGCGTATCTGCTTCCCGAGGAAAAAACAGAACTTCTGCAACTTCTGGAACGCCGCGAGTTCCTAAAACAACAGAGAGAACTTCGTGATCTTGCATCTTTCACGCAGCAAGCGTGGCCGATTCTTGAGCCCGGAACGCCACTGAAATGGAATTGGCACCTCGATCTCATCTGCGAATACTTGACGCTGGTCAAGGAGCGTGTGTGCCGTCGCCTTATCATCAACGTTCCTCCGCAAACAATGAAGTCGCGGCTTGTGAACGTCTTCTATCCCACCTGGTCATGGAGTCAGATTCCTACGCGGCGCTTTCTGTCCAGCTCGTATTCTGGCGAGCTGTCCGAAGGCTTCAACATCGAACGCTCGAAGCTGGTGAGTTCGGAATGGTTCCAGCGAATGTTCCCCGATCAGGTGACGCTGACGCAGGAACGCCAGGACCAGATCGAGAATGCGGTGGGCGGCCGTATGACCGCGACTTCCACTGGTGGCACGGCTACGGGGAAAGGCAGCCACGACGTGATTGTGGACGATCCGCTGAATCCGAAGCAGGCAGCCTCGGAGGTGGAACTCAAGTCCTCGAATCTTTTCTTCGACGATACCCTACGCACGCGGCTATCGGACCAGGCGACGGGTGCGTTCGTGGTCATCATGCAGCGCCTGGACATTGCGGACCTCACGGGCCATTTGACGGAAATGAATCCTGGCGAATGGACGGTCATTTCGCTGCCGATGGAGGCCGAAGATGCTGAAGAGTGGCATTTTCCTATTTCTGGTCGTGTTTATCGCCGTGCCGCTGGTGATCTGCTGTGGCCTGCTCGCTTTCCTGAACCTGTGGTTGCGTCGCTTAGGCGTGATGTCCCGAACTATCACGGACAGTACCAACAGCGGCCAAGTCCAAAAGGCGGCGCCATCATCAAGGAAGAGTGGTGCCAGCACTTCTACAACGTCGTGCCAGATGAAAAGCAATTCGACGAAGTTATCCAGTCCTGGGATATGTCTTTTGGAAGCAAAAGCGATGAGGCGAGTTTTGTTGTTGGGCAGAAGTGGGGACGTATTGGTGCTCGAAAACTGCTACTTGATGAAGAACGACGACGCATGGATTTCGTAGAGACGAAACAGGCACTCAAGTCTTTCTCCGCGCGCCCGCCGTTCGCACACGCCAAATACGTCGAGAACAAAGCCAACGGCCCGGCGATCATTCAGGAACTCAAAGCCACAGTGGACGGGCTGATCGACGTGCAGCCCGATGGCGACAAGACCGCGCGCATGTTCGCAGTGAGCACGGAATACCAGGCGGGCAACGTCGAGTTTCCGGCGCCGGCCATCGCGTCATTCCCGGTGATGGACCACATCCGAGAGATCACGCGATTCCCCATGAAGCCGAACGACCGCGGCGATGCCGCGAGCCAGGCTCTGAAGATGATGCGACACAGGATGGGCATGCTGGACTACTACGAAAAGTTGGCGCGGAAAGACGAGGAAGTGTGAAGAACAGACTGATCATCCTCGCGTTGTTTCTGCTGACCGCTTTGCCGGCATCCGCGCAGGTTCGCACCACAATTGCCGACCAACTCATCCCGCCACAGAGCGGTACCGTTGTCGGGCAGTTGACCATCACGACGAATCAGACGTTCACGTCGCTGGATGGTTATACCGTCCTGATCGGTCAGAAAACCTATATCACGCTCGATGCGACTGGCTCGTTCAGCGTGCAGCTCGTGCCGAACATTGGTGCATCACCTTTTGGCACCAGCTATAGCGTGGATTATGCGACTTCGACCGCCCGCTTTCACGAAAACTGGGTCGTGCCACTGAGCGGTACCCCAATTCACCTTAGTGGCGTCCGCGTGCTGTGGCCGACGGCGCCTGGCGTCATGGTGCCGATGGCTCAATTGTTGCCGCCTCCTGGCTGCGTGAACAACTACTTCGCTAAGTGGACCTCAAGCGGTTGGCAGTGCGCGGCGGGATCGGGTGGCAGCGGAGCAGTCAGTTCAGTGTTTGGTCGCACAGGTGACGTGGTGGCTGCCGGTGGCGACTACACTGCAGCTCAAGTCACGAATGCTTTTGACCTAAGCGCCAACAACAATCTCGGCACGCACTATTTCGACATTGGCCAGCAGGCTGCACCTGCAAATCCTGCCTCCGGCTTCGGGCGAGTGTACTTCGATTCGGGAAGTGGCCTAATTGGCTGCATCAACTCGGCTGGCGCGAGTTGCATGCCCACGAGCGGCGGGGGCGGTGCTGTTTCGTCCGTGTTTGGTCGTACTGGGGCGGTCACAGCGACTGCTGGCGACTATTCCCTTGACCAGATCACGGCTGTCATAAGCTCGCCCTTGAACTTTGCTGGCAGCGGAGCGGGTGCAACGCTGTCCTGTCCCACCTGCGAAGTGACAGGGCACAAGGGTGCGGTCAGCGGCTACGCTGCCCTGAACAGTAGCGGCTTAGTACCAGCGGCACAACTTGGCGGAGGCACGGCGAACGCAAATACCTTCCTGAACGGCGCACAGACTTACGTCACGATCGCATACGCTCAGATCTCGGGTACGCCTGTCGCGCCGGGGAACACCCCGGCAGTCGCAAATCAGTTCATCACGGCCTACAATTCAGCTACGGGCGTCTTCAGCCAGGCGCAACCGTCCTACTCAAATCTCAGCGGCACGCTTCCACTTTCAGCCACGCCTTTGACCACGAATGGTGATCTGTGGACAGTAAGTGGCGGGATTCTCGCCCGATTGGGGACCGGAACCAGTAGCCAACTTCTGCACGGCACGAACATCTGGGCTCAGGTCAACCTGGCCTCTGAAGTTACCGGCCTACTTCCGA
>Ga0208039_1000314_pt1 | contig 38763 bp, 33 predicted proteins | sample June2015DPH_20_1_2_FD_184722 | JGI IMG/M metagenome (GOLD analysis project Ga0208039, IMG submission 184722) | Peatland microbial communities from SPRUCE experiment site at the Marcell Experimental Forest, Minnesota, USA - June2015DPH_20_150... | ecosystem: Environmental > Terrestrial > Soil >... | reverse complement strand
CACCGCTGTTTATCGGGTTTCACCTTGCCTCCTTGTTTATAGATTGAACAAGTAATTTTCCGCGATTTTCGCTCATTCTAGTAAACCACTACATATAGTGGTTTGCTTAAACAACCGGATAAGCATTTGCAGACTAGAGCGTCTTGCGAGAAGGGACATTATATCCTATTTTCTGGCGACGGGTGCGGCTGAGCATCGAAATAGGCACTCAATGCGAATCGCGGGAATCCACCTTGCAGCGGCAGAAACCTGATGGGGGAACGATGGCGGACACGGCAGGTCGGTCACATTTGGTCCCAATGCTTGTCGACAAGATCTAGCCGGTGGGGTCCCGCAGTCGTGGCGACAAGGGCCAACCGCCCGTGACGTGACGGGTTATTTCTCCATGACCCGTAGAATTGGGTACGTTGAGGTCACGTCATCGATCCTCACAAACTTGTTGCTGTTGATGACGATGCCCACAATGGGCGCGCCCAAGGATGCGGCGCTGAAAGTTCCATCGGGGTAGACCGTGTAGGTGTCCGCGAACGTAAAGCCGGGCGTTTGGATGCTGGTCGACATGTAGTCACTGATCCCAGTAACATGCCCGGCGCCGTCCAGAGTGATCAAACCGACGGAGTCCGTCTCTATGCTCTGGCTGACTACCTCGGCCAAGCCCGCGAAAAAGGTGCCGGACAAAGATGAGCTGCTGAAGGGTCCGACCGCCTGCGGTTCGAACGATCCAACATCCACACCGAGGGCGGCGTCGATCAGCAGGCCCGTGTTGGGAGCCGTCAGATAGAAAACCGGGGGGTTGGTCCCGCAAGACTCAGTCCCGTTGGGGCTCGTGAGCGTCACTCGGCCATTCGCGGCGACCGTATAAGTGCAAGTAACGTTTAGGGGAGTGGGACTTTGCCAGACGCCCAGGCGATTCTCATAACTCTGGAGTGTCAAACTACTGTTCCCATCGGCAGTAGCCGTAGCCACGGACACGGCCGCTCCTGAGCCCGCGCCACTGGCTCCCGTGAGATAGAAGACCATGTCGCCCTGGAGCGAACTCTGGGTGAAGCCGCCCCCGCCCGCCGGCACGCCCTGCTGCTGCAATTCGCCACTTACCGTTGGGTTGGGATCGGAGTTGACAATCAAAAGTTCCGAAGCAGACACCATATAGAGCGTGAGGTGGGTAGTCGAGGTGGTAGTCCCCCCGGGGGTAGTGGTCTGTACGGAAGCAATCCCCGTACCGCGCCCGTTCCCGTCGAAGGTGGAATACGTACCGGCGGGAGCGACGGCCGGAGGGCTGGCCGGGGCCCCGGCGTCATTGCAGTACTGTTCCAGGCTACCGAATACCGCGCGGTTGGCGACGATAACGCCGATGCAGGCGTCGCGGCCCCCCGTAGCCGAGGGATCCCAGCCCAGCGTGCGGAAAATGAAGCTGCCGGAGAATCCGCCGGAGAATGAGCTCGTGGTTTGCTTTAGGAGCTGACCCGCCGCGATATACGCGCTCGAGTTGGGGCTATCCCACTCGATCATTCGGCCTTTCGTGGCGATATTCGAGGAGATAGACCCAAGAGCAAAGCGTGTGACGAAGGTCCCGAACGGAGTCGCGAGGGTGGCGCAGCCCCGGTTGTCCGAGCCCACATGGTAGGAGCTGGCACTGTTGGTGGTAATGATGCCGCCTGCTTGGGCGCCCAGGACGCCGTTGGTGTCAGCTTCGCCGGCAGTGATGTTACCTGCGCCATCGGCTGTGAAGGAGCCCACCACACTCAGGAAGCCGCTGCCATTAAACCCACTCAGGCTGAAGGCGTATTGCCCGTTTAGGACCGCCTCATTCCGCAAACTGTTGCAGGGTGCCGCGGCGGGGTTGATCGTGAGGCTCAATACCTGAGTCGCGGTCTGCGGCGTCGGTGTGCTCAGATCCGTCACCGTCACGCTGAACGTCGACGTCCCCGTCGTGGGCGTGCCCGAAAGCGCCCCCGAGGCGTTCCAGGTCATCCAGGAAGGTGGCGACGCCACGCTCCATGTGTAGGGCGTCGTACCGCCTGTGGCCGCGAGCCCGGCGTAGTAGGCCTGACCAACCACGCCATTCGGCAACGACGTCGAGGTGACGGTCAAAGGCCCGGTCGGGTTGATCGTGATAGATAGTACCTGACTATAGGTCTGCCGGGTCGGGCTCGAATCCGTCGCCGTGGCACAAAAGGTAGAGGGACCCGAGGATGTAGGCGCCCCCGAAATCGTTCCCCAACTGTTGTTGGTCCCCTGCAACTGCAGCCCCGGAGGCAGGCCCCCGAGAGTCTCGCCGCCGCACCCGTTGCCGGTGAGGCTCCAGACAATGGGAAGTGTGCCGCCCGTGGTCTGGATGCTGGCGCCGTACGGGCTGTTAGCCGTGCCGTCCGGCAATGCCGTGGTCATGATGGTCAACACGCCAATGACCGTAAGGCTGAGGTTCTGTTGCCCGGAGAGCGGCCCGGCGGCCGCCTGCGACGAATCGGTTACCTGCAACGTGAAGGCCGCAGTGGAGTCCGAAGTACTTGAGCTGGTGGGCGTTCCGTAGAGTTGGCCCGCACTGTTCAACAGTAACCCCGTCGGCAGCGAGCCGCCGACCAGACCCCAGCTTAACGTCCCCACACCGCCGGTGGCCCGCAGAGTCGCGCCGTAGCTCACGTTCGGTGTGGCGTTAGGGAGAGTTATGGTGGTAATTCGCGGCGCGGGCGCTACCGTGACCGTTGACGATTTCGATTTGCTGGTGTCGGCCACGGAGGTCGCGGTCACGGTCACGGTTGAAGTGTTTGAGACCGACGTCGGAGCGGTGTACGTTGCCGTGGCGGTGGTGACATTGGTGAAGGTTCCGCAGGTGTTGCCCAAACACCCCGGTCCGGAGGCGCTCCAGGTCACCCCCCGGCTGCCGGAGTCGTTGGCTACCGCCGCGCTGAAGCTCACGGTTTGGCCCTGATCGATCTGTGTCTGACTGGCAGGAGAAATAGAAACAGAAATGGATGATGCAGGAGGCTGCTGGCCACCCCCGCTGCCGCCGCAACCGCACATTAACACCAAAAGCGATAATACCAGCCCCAGTTTTTTCACTTCTGCGTTACCTCCGGCCATAATAAATCCAACATCGCTCTGTGCTCAAACGCGGTTCGCGAGCCACAACTATACCACCGGGCCGTGACCACAGTTGGAAAACCTCATGTGAATGATGATCGAATCGTGCTTAACGCTGCCTCCGGTGCTGCTGAAAACGAATGGTGGTGCAGTACGGCCGGGCAACCTCGCATTGCGGGTCGCCCGCACACTTCCACGACGACGGAGAAATGTGATCGGTTGGCGTGATGGTGAACGGACCGTGGACGACCCCCGGCTGCAACGGGCGACATTGAAGTGGCGAGTGCAGTAAACGCTGTAGACCCCGGAACTTAAGATGCCACTTCGCCGGGATTGCCATTCGGGCCTAGCCAACTAGTCCCGTGACCACCTAACGAAGTCCCGAGCCCGTTCTGCCCACACGACGCCTTGGTTGATCGCGAACGCTTCCGATAGGCGCCCAACCAAGCGGGCACGGGACTCACGGGTCTTGTATTTCTATTCGCATCCACAGGCAATGTCAATTTTCCTGGGCAGATCTTTCGAGCGCGTCGAACCCGCGGTCAAGGAGTTACTGGCCCCGGGCGCGACCTCGCCGCCGAAGAAACCCCTGTGGGTCGCCGAGGGGGCCGCGACGTCGCACCATCTTTCCCTCAGAAGCCTACTCCCCGGTCAACGATACTGCAATAGCTCACTCGTCATACCGGTGGCTTCCCCGCCCCGCGCGCCGCGCCTGTACTGTCGCGCTCAGCCGAGTGGACGCGCACTAACAGGAGGCCCAGAAGCGCGAATCGGCGGGGCGACTAGCCCCGTGCCCGCCTGGTTAGGTTCTTTTCGGAAGCTTTCGCAGTCAACCAGAGCGCCGTGTGGGCAGAGCGGGTTCGGGACTTCTTTAGGCGGTCAAGGGACTAGCGCCCGAGCAACTCTTGGATTTTGCTGACGAGGATGTGGGGATCATAGACAGGTTTTTCGAGGTAGGCGTTGGCGCCGGAAGCGGCGAGCAGCCGTTGGCGGTCGCCCTCCATGGCGTGGGCGGTGGCGAGCAGGATAGGCAGCGACTCGCCCGCCGGGAGCTGGCGAATCAGCCGCGCGAGTTCCAGGCCATCGATCATGCGGCCCTGATAGCGGCAGTTGCGCAGGGAGACGTCCAGGATCAGGACGTCAAAGGACGAGGCCGCAACCTGCGCCAGGATGGCATCGACGTCTTCGCTGCAAGTGACTTCGTAGCCGCCGGCACGCTCGAGTGCGAGGCGATAGAACTTGGCAACCAGGGTGTTGTCTTCGACCACCAGGACACGCAGCATGATGAGTCCGTTGACTTCGCGGCGCTTTACGCCGGCGCACCTGACTCCGCCGACATGGTCGGCGCCGAGCGGCGCAAGATCTGATCGAGCCGGGCCAGAAAATTCTCGCCATCCACCGGCTTCTGCCAGATTTCCGGCGTGACTTGCAGAAGCGCCAGGCGCTCGCGCACCTCCGCCGGGTCGTAGCCGGTGGCCATGAAGCAATAGACCTCGCGAACCAGCGCGCCCGTTTGGAGCTGGGCGACGACGTCCGCGCCGTCACCCAATTCCGCCCCGGGGCGCTGCGGCAACGCCAGGTCCACTACCAGCACCTGCGGACGGAAGCGGCGCGCCGCATCCAACGCGTCGTCGGCGGTGGCCGCGCTCAGGACGTAGTAATCGTGCTTGGTCAGCAGCGTCTTGAGGTAACGGCGAAACTCCGGATCGTTATCGACGATGAGGACTCGCACGCCGCTCTCGTTCCCGACCGCGGCCAGGGCCTCCTTGCCCGCCACGTGCACGGCGTCATCAGCCTCGCGCCACACGGGAAGTGAGAACCCCACGGTGGTCCCGCAACCGACGCCGGCGCTCCAGAGCTTGATGCGCCCGCCCATCATTTCCACCAGGGTGCGGCAGATGGCCAATCCCAGGCCGCTGCCGCCCTGCTGGCGAGTGAACGAGCTGTCGACCTGCTGGAACTTCTCGAACAGGTGCCGCTGCTTTCCGGGAGGGATGCCGATACCGGTGTCCTGAAGCTCCAGCTCCACAAAGCCGCGCTCTGGGGAAGAACGCCCGCGCAACGTGATCCAGCCCTTGTCGGTGAACTTCACGGCGTTGCTCATCAAGTTGATCAGGACTTGTTTCACGCGCGCGCGGTCAGCGGTCACCATCGGCAGCGGCAACGACTCCGTCTCGTCGACGATCATCAAGTGCTTGGCCGCCACCTGAACGCTCACCACCGCTTTGGTCTCCACTAGGACGGACTTGAGATCGACGGGTTCAGGAGCCAAGCGCAGTTTGCCGGCCTCGATCTTGGCCACATCCAGCAGATCGTTGACGATGGAAAGCAGGTGTTCAGCACTGGAAAGGACGTCGCGCAGCAGCTCGCGCTCCTCCTCGCGGTTTTCGCAGAGGCCGTCGAGAATCAGCCGGGTGAAGCCCAGGATGGAATTCAGCGGCGTGCGGAGCTCGTGCGAGGTGGTCGCCAGGAACTCCGTCTTGACGTGGCTCAGTTCCGCCAGTTCGAAGTTAGCGCGTTCCAGTTTCCGGTTCAACTCGCGCAGGTAGCGAACGCTCTCCTGGAAATAGGACTCGCACATCATGTTCAGGTCGAGGTTCAGGATTTTGTCCAGGGCGAGCCGCGTGGCTTCCAGCCGAGCGGGTTCGGAGCGCAGGATTTCGCCGAGGCATTCCTGAAGGTGGATACGCACCACTCCCATGGCGCTGATCATGTAGCGCTGGGGCAAGCCGATGAGCACGTGGCGAACGCCGATTTTGTAACGCTCGGCGGCGTAATCCTCATCGAAAGGTCCCAGGAAAAGCCGCCTCGCCCATCCTTGCCACGTGCGCTTCAAGCGCGTAATCTGTTCTTGGCCGCCCGTGAAGACCTTGCCCGCCTCGGGGTGTTGAGTGATCTGGTCGTAGAAGCGCTCCGACATGGCCGGCAAGTAGGGTTCCAGGCTCGATCCGACGGATTGAAGCAGGCGAGCATCCCCGTCGCTGAAGCCGACGTACCGCTTCATCTCCTCGAAGAATGTCTCCGGCTTTCTGGTCACAGTTTTTGCCTTGTGATAAAATTGTCCCCTGAGTGTCGCTGAGAAGGAAACATCATACCATTGGACTGGCCGCTGCTAAAACGTCTTTTGAGGTTTCCACCCACCTTTCGCCAGAACCTGGTCGTTCTGGTGGCTTCCCTGGCCGGAGTCATTCTGTTGACGGTGGCCGAAGGTCATCGGCATGGCCTGACCTTCACCGTGGGTTTGGCGGTGGCACTGCTTGCCGCGCTTTCCGCGGCCACGGGGATGCTCGTCTATCAGGAGCGCCGCTCTTGGGCGATCCTCAATGATCTGCGGGATGCCATCGGCAAGATCGCTCCCACCTATCGCGCCTTGGTCAAGATCAGCCCGCCACCGAGCAGCACGCTGGCCTTGGAGAAGGAGGTCCGCTCGCTCGCCGAAAACTGGCGTGAGTTCTGCGACCACTGCCAGCGCGTCCACGATACGGAGATGCTGCAAGCTGAGCACCTGGCGACTATGGGAGAACTGGCCGCGGGCGTGGCGCACGAAATCCGCAATCCCCTGGCAGGCATCGCCGGCGCCATCGAGATTATCGGCAACGATGTTCCGCTCGATCACCCCGACCGCGAAATCCTGGATGACCTCCGGCAGGAAGTGCGGCGTATTGAGAAAGTCCTGAACGACCTGCTGGTCTACGCGCGGCCCAAGGCCCCGCAGTTCGGCATGGCGGATTTGAAGGAGACGGTAGCGCGCACCCTGCAGTTTGCCCGCCAGCAGATCGGCAGCAAGAACGTGGAATTCTCCATCCAGATTCCCTCCCCGCTGCCGCGGTTCCGCATGGACCCCGAGCAGTTACAGCAGGTGTTGTTGAATCTGGTGCTGAACGGCATCCAGGCGCTTGACCAAGAGGGTAAGATAACCATCCAGGCCAAAGTCCTCAGCGGTTCAGGGACGCCGAACCGGCCCAACTACATCGAGGTTTCCGTCGGCGATACGGGAGCGGGTATTTCGCGGGAACTGATGGAGAAGATCTTCCGGCCTTTCTACACCACCAAGCGCGGTGGTACGGGGCTGGGGCTTTCACTTTGCCGGCGCATCATCAGCCAGCACGGCGGGACTCTCACGGCGGAAAGCGAAGTCAACAAGGGAAGCCGGTTCATCATTCGCCTTCCGATGCGCGAGGCAGTCGAGGAAGTCAAAGAAATCTATGCCCAATGAAAAAGTTCTGATCGTGGACGATGAAAAACTGATCCGCTGGTCTGTCCGCCGGCAGTTGGAGGAATGGGGCTACACGGCCTTCGAGGCGGAAAGTGGCACCGGAGGGCTGGCGCAGATTCGGGCGGAATCCCCAGACCTCATCCTGCTCGACGTGCGCCTGCCGGATTTGAGCGGCATCGAAGTCCTGCGGGAAATCAAGCAGAACAACCTTTCGATTCCCGTCATCATGATTACGGGCGACCCGCAGCTTGATGACATCAAGACGGCGATTAAGCTGGGGGCGCTCGACTTCATCAAGAAGCCGCTCGATTTCGACGAGCTGCAGATCACCCTGGCCAACGCCATCGACCGCTCGCGCCTGCGCTCCGAGCGCGACAGCCTGCGCGACGAAGTCCGGAAGCGCTCCGGCTACCACGAGGTCATCGGAAAATCTCCCCGCATGTTGGAGCTGATGAACTTCGTGCGCAAGGTGGCGGTGAGCGAAACCTCCACCGTACTGATCCAGGGCGAAAGCGGCACGGGAAAGGACCTGATCGCCAAGGCCATTCACTACGACAGCGTTCGCGCCGACAAGCCTTTCGTCGCCATCAACTGCTCCGCGATTCCCGAGACCCTGATGGAAGCCGAGCTCTTCGGGCACGAGCGCGGCGCCTTTACCGACGCCAAGGCGCAGAAGAAGGGCCTGTTTGAAGTTGCCGACGGCGGCACGCTCTTCCTGGACGAAATCGGTGAGATGTCCACGTATCTCCAGGCGAAACTGCTGCGGGCGTTGGAGGATCAAACCATCCGCCGCATCGGCGGCGTCAAGGACATCGGTGTCGATATTCGCGTGATCGCCGCCTCCAATCGCGATCTGGAACAAGGGGTGCGCGACGGCACCTTCCGTCAGGATCTGTTTTATCGGCTGAGTATCATTCCCATCTTCATGCCACCCTTGCGGCATCGCAAGGAAGACATCCTGCCCCTCGTGGAGTTTTTCATCGAACGCTACAACTTCCGTTTTCGAAAATCGTTGAAAGGCATCACCCAGGAAACTCGCGACTTACTGCTGCAATACGACTGGCCGGGAAATGTGCGCGAGCTGAAGAACGCCGTGGAGCGCGCCATGATCCTGGAGGAATCAGACTACATCCGCCCCACGTACTTGCCCATCCAGGTGACGGGGCAGCCGCAGGGGTACGAAACGCCTGTGCCGGTGAGCGTCCCGGAAGGAGAATCCACGGATGCTCCCTTGATGGTCAGCAACACCGCCGCCTCGTGGCGGCCGCTGCCCTCGGGGAGGATGATCCCGATGCTCGAGCTGCCCAAGCAGGGCACCTCGCTCGAAGAGGTGGAACGCGAATTGGTGGGCTTGGCGCTTAAGCAGACCAGCGGCAACCAGACGCACGCTGCCAAGCTGCTGGATATCTCGCGCGACGCGCTCCGTTACAAAATGAAAAAGTTCGGCTTCGACGCGGAAGCGGAAACGTAGCGAAGCTTTTCCTCCACGCGCTTCCGGAGTCGTGCTTGTGGAAGCACCCCATCGCGCCTTATAATGCGCGTATGAAATATCAAGACATCATCACGATCGAGCCCGGCAAGCGCGGAGGGAAGCCCTGTATCCGAGGCATGCGCATCACGGTCTACGACGTGTTGTCTTACCTGGCTTCGGGCATGAGCCACCAGGAAATCCTGGCCGACTTCCCCTATTTGACTGAAAACGATATCCTCGCCTGCCTTAGCTACGCTGCTGACCGGGAACACCATCTCATGGTGGCACGCGATTGAAGCTCCTCTTTGATCAAAACCTTTCGCCTGGGCTGGTGGAACGCCTGGCGGATCTTTATCCTGGCTCGACACATGTCCACTCGATGGGACTTGACTGGGCCTCGGACCTGGCGGTTTGGAACGCCGCTCGCGACCAAGGGTAAACAATCGCTAGCCGAGACGCTGATTTCAGCGATCTAACCGCCCTGTTCGGTTTTCCCCCCAAGGTGATTTGGATTCGCCGAGGGAATTGCTCCACTCGGGAGATTGAAGCAATCCTCCAACTCCATTACGATGCCATGGCGGTTTTCTACGAGAACCGCAACCTGGGCATTCTGGCTTTGCTTTGAAATCTGCCCTGGTCTGCGCTTCGCCTCCCCGGCTCGGACCCCCTCAAGTGGAAAGCCAGCCATGAGCCGATTGGCTCCTCTGGGAATCGCTCTGAGCGTAGCGAAGAGGCTCACGGCAAACTCCGCGAACGGGTTTTTCACTTCCCGGGCGGCGCCCAGATAAGAAAGCAAGTCAAAAGGGAAAGGACAAAGGGCAAAACTTTTGACTTTTGCCCTTTGCCTTGTGGTTATGCCGAAGGCGGGCGGCCCCGCCTTTTCCCGGAACTCTTCCCCTCCGCGTGCATCTCAACCAGTAGGCGGACCGAAGGGCGGGGTGAGAAACTCGGGATCGTGCTTCGGCAAGGAGGATTCGTGGGACTGATTCGCGATACGGATGTGGCGGAAATCCGCGCCCGACTCGAGGGGATGGTAAATCCGGTCAAGCTGGTTCATTTCACCCAGGAATTGAACCTGGAGTACGGCCGCGAGACTCGGCAGTTGCTCAAGGAGCTTTCGGAACTTTCCGACAAGCTCTCGCTCGAGACCTACAATTTTCTGCTCGACAAGGAGAAGGTGGCGGAGTACGCGGTGGATAAGGTCCCCGCCACCGCCATCCGCAACGGCAAGGATTTCGGCATTCGCTTCTTCGGCCTGCCCGCGGGGTATGAGTTCTCGACGCTGCTCGATGCGATCCTGGCGGTTTCCAAGGGTGATTCGGGATTGCAGCCGGAGACCCGCGAGAAGCTGACCCAACTCACCCGGCCGCTTCACCTGGAAGTCTTCGTCACCCCGACCTGACCCCACTGCCCGCAGGCCGTGCGCCTGGCTTACCAGTTCTCACTGGAGAGCGACCTGATCCGCGCGGATGGCATCGAAGCCACGGAATTCCCTGACCTGGCCGGCAGGCACCGCGTTTATGCCGTCCCTAAAACCGTCATTAACGAGGCGTCCTACATCGAAGGTTCGATGCCGGAAGAGTTTTTCCTGGATGAGATTCTGAAGGCGGCGACTCCCGCGCAGGAGGAACCCACGTAAGGCTAGCGCGATGACTGAGTGCGGGCAAAAGTTGAAAGTTGAAGCTTGAAACGGAGACCCGGCCCCTTTCAACTCTTCAACTTTTCAACCTTCAACTGCTGTTCAATACTTCAGAACGGAATAAATCTGGTACTTGCCCAACTTCTCGCGGCCCTTCAACTCCTCCAATTCGATCACAAATCCCAAACCGGCCACGTGGCCGCCCAACGATTCCACGAGTCGCGCCGTGGCGGCGGCGGTTCCTCCGGTCGCCAGCAGGTCGTCGATGATCAACACTTCCTGCCCGTGACGGATAGCGTCGCGGTGAATTTCCACCGCATCCGACCCATATTCCAGGCTGTAGGACGCCTTGGCGCGTTCCGCGGGCAGCTTGTTGGGCTTGCGCGCCGGCACAAATCCCGCATTCAGCCGATAGGCGACCATGGGCGCGAAGATGAATCCCCGCGCCTCGATGCCGATGACCTGGTCAATCTTCTGCGCCAGAAAAGAATTGGCGAGCACGTCGACGACCCAGTGCAGCCCGACAGGGTCTTTCAACAGCGTGGTGATGTCGTAGAACAGGATGCCGGGCTTGGGATAATCGGGGATTTCGCGAATCAGTTTCTTAAGATCGATCACATTTCCTCCCTTGGTGTGGATGTCGCCTACCAACCGCCCTCGATGACGAAGTAGTTGTATCGCTTGTCTACGGGCTCATCCGACTCCACGATGTTGGTCACGTGCGCGCTGCGCGGCCCTTCCGCCAGTTGACGTTTGAGTTCTTCGAGGGCAACGGGATCGCCGATGGCGTAGACCTCCACGCTGCCGTCCCAGAGGTTCTTCACGTATCCGCAGATGCCGAGTTGACTGGCCCAATGCTCGGCGAAATAGCGAAAGCCTACGCCTTGGACCCGGCCAACAATCGAGAACTTCTTGGCGATCTTGGGCGCCGTCTTGGCCATAGCGTGAACGCGCGGGATTATAACCAAGCCCGAGAGGGGCCACAAGATTCGTTGTCAGCCTACAGCTTCCGCATTACTCCGAATCGTGCCGCGCCTTCTGCAGACGAGCCACAACCTCGGTGAGCCTCGCCGGATAGTTCGTGATGATGCCGTCCACGCCGTCCAGAATCTTGCGGCGCATGCGCCGCGGGTTGTCGACTGTCCAGGGAATGACTTGCAGCAACTCTCGGTGGGCGTGGCGAATAAATCGCCGCGAGGCTATCGCCCAGTGCGGCAACAACGCCTCGGCCCGGAGCGCCTCAGCTTGGCGGATCGCCAACAGGCGACGCGAGATGTCCAGGCCGAGACGGACTTGCGAGTTCAAATGTCGAACGCGCTCAAGCGTCCGCACGTCGAAGGAAACCACTCGTGCGAGACGCCACACGCCGGCACGATCGATCTCTTTGAGAATCTTCGCTTCCACGCCGGGCGTGGGGTCCTTGATTTCGATGAACGCCAAGCACTGGCGCGCGCGCACCCACGGGAGGATTTCCGAAAGCAAGGGAATGCGTACGCCGGCGTAACGTTCCCGTGCGCGGGAAGGAAATCGGCGATTGAACCAGGAACCTGCATCGAGCCGGCGCAGCACCCTCGCCCGATGTTCGTACACCCGGCCGCCACCGGAGGTCGTGCGGTTAAGGCGGGCGTCGTGGATGACCACGGGAACGCCGTCGGAAGAGAGTTGAACATCGAATTCGATTCCGTCCGCGCCCTGGCGCAAAGCCAGTTCAAACGAAGCCAGGGTATTCTCCGGCGCCTCGCCCGCCGCGCCCCGGTGACCGATCTTGAGGGGCGGCCAAACCAGCGGCGCTGGGCGACGCTCGAGAACACGCTTCAGGATGGGTGAGAGAGTGACCATGTTGGTTCAAGTCGAGGGCTATGGACTGGTCGGCAGGGTGCAGCAGCGCGCGAAGGCCGCGAGCGAGGCTTGCCGGCGCTCGGGGCTCCAGCCTAGTTCACGTGCAAAGATCTCCGCCACTACGGGAGCTGCCTCGCGCAACGAGCAAGCCGCGAGCCAGTTCAGACCGGAGCGCCGCACCAGGAAGTCTTCGACGTTCGCGGCCATTTCGTGACGGATGGCGAACTGGACCTCTGCCGTGAGCAGTGGGGGATTCCCAGCGAGCGGCTCGGCGAGTGCGGGGCTTTCACGAATCGGACCCAGCACCTGTTGCCAGCGGCTGCCGTATGTCCGAACGATCCGTTCGGCGATTTGCGCCGGCACGCCGAAATCCTTCCCGGCCTCGTCCGTTGCCTTTCTGACAAAATCCTCAAATGGCCCCGTGTTCCCACCCGGCAGCGGAGTAGTCCGGCTCGCCTGGGCAGAGGTGGTGGCAGCGCCTAGTTGCGCGGCGATGCGGTCGACCAGCTTTTCGCCCAGCGCGCGGGCGGTCGTCAGCTTTCCCCCGCAAATGGAGACGAAGTTCTTGATCCCGGGTTCTCCGTGAAAGCGATACTCGCGAGTGTTTTCGGAAGCGCTCCGGCCGGGCTCAATCGCCAGGGCGCGCAACCCCGCAAAGCTGCCCAGCACGTCGCGGGCGGTAAGCGGCTGGCGCAGCACGCGGTTCACGGCGGCGAGCAGGTAATCAGCATCGGCGCGGTCGGGCTGTACGTTGGCGGGGTCGCCGTCAAAGTCCGTGTCGGTGGTTCCCAACAGCGCGTGGCCGTGCCAGGGGAGCATCAGAAAAATCCGGTCACCGGGAAGAATGGCGGCAAAGAGCGCGTGGTCCGGGTCCACTCCCGGCAGGATCAAGTGCGTGCCTTTGGTGAGCCGGACGGTTTTTGTGCCATCGAACCCGGGCAAGAGCGCGCGCACGTGATCCACCCACGGCCCGGCGGCATTCACCCAAAAGCGCGCCGCGAGCTCGTAGTGGCGACCGGTGAGGCGGTCCTCGACTTCCGCGGAAACGATTTCGGGAGATTGCCCTGGCGCGGAAGTCTCGAGCACGCGAATTTCCGCGTAATTAGCCACGGTGGCGCCGCGCTCGGCGGCGGCCAGGATCATTTCGAGCGTCAGGCGCGCGTCATCAGTTTCGGAGTCGTAGTAAACCGCTGCCGCGCGCAGGTTTTCGGATCGCAGCGCGGGAATTAGCCGGAGGGCCTCCTCGCGGTTCAACATCCGATGGCGGTCCGCGCGGCCCAGATTGCCGAGCAGGTCGTAAATCGAAAGCCCCACACGAATCTTGAGCGGGTAGTAAGGGTCGCCGCGATAGATCGGCAGGACGAAAGGCAAGGGACATGCCAGGTGAGGCGCCAGGGCGAGCAGAGTGCGCCGCTCGGTGCGGGATTCGTGCACGAGCTTGAAATCGAACTGCTCGAGATAGCGCAGCCCGCCGTGGATTAACTTCGACGAGCGGCTGGAGGTGCCGCTCGAAAAGTCGCGCGCGTCAACCAGCGCCACCTTCAGACCGCGCAGCGCCGCTTCACGCGCCGTCGCCGCCCCGTTGATCCCGCCGCCGATGATCGCGAGATCGTAGGTTCGCTCTGCCAATGCGCTCAAGTCTCTCTGCATGTTAGGAGGTCCAAGAGGAAAGGTTAACACACTTGCGCGGATTGGCGAGTGCGCCTAAGGAGGCGTCTGAGGAGAAAGCGCCCTGATTCTGCCTTTTTACTTTTGCCCTTTGCCTTTTGATTTTATTTTCCGGTCCTGGTCTTCCCAGCTCTGGCCACGATGGGTTTGAAGAAGCGCCACGGCGTCAGCGCGGATGGCCTCACCGCGGCCGACCGCGTCCAGACCTTCGCCGCTTTTGGCTTTCACGCTGACCTGGTCGGGTTTCAAGCCGAGAGCAGCCGCTACCTTGCGAGTAATGCGAGGAATGTGGGGAGCGAGCTTCGGCCGTTCGAGGCCGACGGTAACGTCGATATTGACGATGGTGTACCCGGCGGCAGCGAGCAGTTGGCGCACCCGACGCAGGAAGAGGAGGCTCGGAGCGTTTTTCCAGCGAGGAGACGTGTTGGGGAAATGCCGCCCGATGTCGCCGAGAGCGCCCGCCCCCAACAAGGCGTCACAGATGGCGTGGGCGAGCACGTCGCCATCGGAATGGCCGACCGGACCTTTCTCAAACGGGATCCGCACACCGCCCAGGATCAGCTTGCGGCCTGTCACCAGTCGGTGAAGATCGTTGCCAATGCCAGCACGCAACCGAGATTGCGAACCGCTCGCCGCCACAGGTTTGCGCGCGTTTCGTGAAGGACTCATACTCCCCAAATCAGGCGACACCCTGGATGTGCTCGCGTTCCTGGGCGATGTAGAGGCGGGCCAGAGGCAGGTCGGAGGGCTTGGTAATCTTGATGTTCCGATCTGATCCCATCAGTACCGTTACCGTGTGGCCCTGGTGTTCCAAAAGACTGGATTCGTCGGTACCGTTGAAGCCTTCCGCCAAGGCGCGGTCGATGGCCTCGCGCAGGAGGCTGTAGCGGAAGGCCTGGGGTGTCTGCGCCAGCACGATGCGCTCGCGCGGGATGGTTCCCAGAATGATTTGCCGTTCTACCTGCTTCACCGTATCCACGCTGGGGATGCCCAGAATGGCCGCACCATCTTTGCGTGCGGCATCCACCACACGCCGGATCATTTCCAACTCGATGAAGGGGCGCACGGCGTCGTGGACGGCCACCACTTCTGTGGCGGCAGGCGCCTGATCGAGACACCGTGCCACAGTCTCCTGCCGCGTCGCCCCGCCGGGCACCAGGCGCACGGATTTCGAAAAGTCCTCGCGGTCGATTTCCTTAGAGGCTCGCTCCATGTCTTCGACGCGCAAGCCCAGAAAGATCTCATCCACGGCGTCGGAAGAGACAAACTTCCGCAGCGTATGCACAAAAATGGGCACACCTTCGAGGGAGAGGAACTGTTTGGGCGTACCGCCGCCCATGCGCACGCCCATACCCGCCGCCGGGATAATGGCCAAAACGCTCATGCACTCTCCGGGGTTCAGCCTCACGCGTTCTGGGTTCCGTTGGCAACCACCAACGACTGCCTACACATCACAGATGCTCGCAGGAAAAGAAAGGCGACGGAGCGCTCCCGGCGTCCGTCGCCCTGCTTGCCGTAAGGACCCCCGCTTACTGGTTAACCGCCTCGACCATGGATCTTCGTTCATCGTACTTGCCGAAGATCATCTTGCCGGCCGTAGTCTGCAGGACGCTGGTCACGGAAATGTCGATGGTCTTGGAAATCATTTTCTTGGCGTTGTCCACCACCACCATGGTGCCATCATCCAAGTAAGCGACGCCCTGGTTGTATTCCTTGCCTTCCTTCAGGATAAAGACGCGCATGATCTCGCCCGGCAGGACCACCGGTTTGAGGGCGTTCGCGAGTTCGTTGATATTGAGCACCGGAAGCCCCTGGAGCTGGGCGACTTTGTTCAAATTGAAGTCGTTGGTGACGATCTTGCCCTCGTAGGCTCGCGCCAGCTCGATGAGCTTCATATCCACTTCCCGGAGCTGGGGATAGTCTTCTTCTACAATCTGCACCGTGATGTTGGTCATCTTCTGCATACGCTGGAGGATGTCCAATCCCCTCCGGCCGCGATTGCGCTTTAGCGGGTCGGAGGAGTCGGCCACCATTTGCAGCTCCCGCAGCACAAACTGCGGGATGATCAGCGTGCCGTCGATGAACCCCGTCTCGCAGACGTCTGCGATGCGGCCGTCGATGATGACACTGGTATCGAGCACCTTGTAGTTCTTCCGGGGCTGGCGCTCGGCGGAAAACAGCCCACCCAGCGCGGAGAGGTTGAGCAGGTCGCCTTTGTTGGCCCCCAGCACCAACCCGACGTAGGCCATCAACAGGAGCAGGGTCACCTGAAAGAACGAAATGGCGGTCTTGTCGATCGCCGTCATGCCCAGCAGATAGTCGATCATGAAGGCACCCAGGATGCCCAGGATCGACCCTACCGCCGCCCCGATCAGCCGTTTCAGGCTGGCTCTCTCCAGCCGCATTTCAAAGAAGATGAAGAAAACGCCAAGCGCTATCCCCAAGAGTATGGATTTAATTCCTGACAACCCAAAAGGCCGAAGATGTATGGAGGCCGCGATAATAATGATGACGAAGATGGAGCGGACTCCTGCCATTTCCCAGGACATGAAACTTGACCTCCCTTCCTGGACATGATTGCCTCTCTCGCCTTGATTTGACCTGTCCTCGTTTTGCTCTCGAAATATCAGCAGGAGTATACCATCCCCTCCCGCGACGTGAAAGCTAGTGGTGGAAGACAACGATACTTACTGTATGATAACGACCTCCTGCGGGCGCGCATCTGGCCGGGGGCGCCGCGCGCCCCGGAAAGAGACTACTGGCTGGTTCTCGACTTGATCACAATCGGCGTGCCCACAAAGCCGAACCTTTCGCGGATGCGGTTTTCGAGAAAACGTTCGAAAGAGAAGTGCAGTTTGCCGGGGCGGTTGGTGAAGACGATGAACGTGGGCGGAGCCACGCCGGCTTGCGTCATGTAGTAAATACGTGTGGGTTTGCCAGAGGGGGTGGAGGCGCGGTCGAAATCCACCTCACCCAGAAAGCGGTTCATTTCCCCCGTGCTGACGCGCTGGCGCCGGCCTTCGGCGACTTGTGCGATCGTCTTCAGCAGATTCCCCAACCGCTGCCCACGCAGCGCCGAGATGAAGACGACAGGCGCGTAGTCCAGGTACTTCATGCGTTGTCGGATCATGCCCAGGAAGTCCTGGGTGGTAGTTGGTCCTTTTCGGATGACGTCCCACTTATTCACCACGATGATTACCGAGCGCCGGCTCTCGTGCGCGTATCCGCCGATATGGGTATCGAGTGCGGTGACGCCTTCCGGCGCGTCCAGAATCAGCAGGGCCACGTCCGCCCGCTCCAAGTGTTTACGCGCCTGGATGACGCTCAGTTTTTCCGCCAGCAGTTTGGTTTTGCCCTTGCGCCGGATGCCGGCCGTATCCACGAAGCGAAAATGCAGGCCGTCGCGTTCAAATTCCGCGTCCACGGCGTCGCGCGTCGTCCCCGGCACAGGCGAGACAATGGAGCGCTCTTCGTTGAGGAGCCGGTTCAGCAGCGTGGACTTACCCACGTTGGGCCTGCCAATGATGGCTACGCTGATCAACCCCGGTGACAACTGATCCCGCTTGGCGGGAACGAGTGACGAGCTTCCCACTTCAGGCTCCGGGTTTGCGTCGGGACACGACGAAAGGGTAGCCTCGGGCGCGGAGGATTCACCATTAGTCCGGGGCGCGGGCGGGAATCCTGCCGTCACGTGGTCCAGCAAGTCATCCACACCCAGTCCGTGCTCGGCGGAAATTGGAAAGATGGGCTTGATTCCGAGGCGATGGAACTCCGCCGCCAGCGGCGAGTGTTGCGCAGAGTCGATCTTGTTCACGGCCAGCGCCAGGCTTTTTCCGGTGCGATGCAGCCGGTGCGCCAGTTCTTCGTCCAGTGGGACGACGCCCTCGCGGGCGTCCACAACCAGAACCAGATGCGCGGCTTCCTCAATAGCTTTCTGCGCCTGCCGGAAGATTTCACTGGCGATCAGATCCTTCTCTGCCGGGATGATGCCGCCAGTGTCGATGACCTCGAAAGCCTTGCCCAGCCACTCGGCGCGAGCGTACAGGCGGTCCCGCGTCATGCCGGGTTCGTTGCCGACCAGCGCCCGGCGCCGCCCGCAGATGCGGTTGAATAGCGTGGACTTGCCCACGTTGGGCCGCCCGAGAATCACGATGCGAGGAAGTTGGGACATGGATGAAATCAGCCGAGAGTCAGAAGTCGAAAGCCGAAGGTGCAGAACCGCTGCCCGGCGCGGAGGCGGCAGTTCTAGCTGCCTCGCCCCGAGAGAAGACCTCTATGATATTCTTTCTCCTGCGCACCCGCGCCCGGATGATGCGAGGCGACGAACCAACTTAGACTTCCTGCCGAGGATGTGTCAAGAGGACAAGAGCCAGGAGTCAGAAGACAGGAGCCAGAAGAAGAAAGGCGGATTGCTGAATGCTTCAGACTAGTTGCTCTTTATGACGACTCCGAGCAAAAAAACAACGGGGCAGGCTCCACTCGAGAAGGTCTTCGGGCCGGGCGGGTGGCTGGCGCGCCACCATCCGAATTACGAGTACCGGCCGGGGCAGCTCGAGATGGCGGAGAGCGTGGAGGCGGCGCTCGCAAACCGCCAGCACCTGATCGTGGAAGCGGGCACCGGGACCGGCAAGACGCTGGCGTATCTCGTGCCGCTCATGCGCAGCGGGCGGCGGGCGGTGATTTCCACGGGAACCAAGAATCTACAGGAACAGCTCTTTTACAAAGACCTTCCCTTTTTGAAGAAGCTTTTTCCGGAACTGCGCGTCACGCTGATGAAGGGGCGGCAGAACTATCTCTGCCGGCAAAAGCTTTACGACCTCGAGAAACAGCCCGTGCTGAGCGGCATGGAGGAAGTCAAGCAGTACCCGAAGCTCCGCGAGTGGGAAGGACGCACCAAAACGGGCGACCGCGCGGAATTGGGCTGGTTGCCGGACTCGAGCGAGCTGTGGAAGCACATTGACGCCCGCCGCGAAACCTGCACGGGGCAGAAATGCGCGCAGTTCGAGCGCTGCTTCATTACCTGGATGCACCAGCGCGCGGCGGAATCCGATCTGATTATCGTCAATCACCATTTGTTTTTTGCCGATCTCGCCCTGCGGGAGAGGGAGTACGCCGCGTTGCTTCCGGATTACTCGGCGCTCGTGTTCGACGAAGCCCATGAGATGGAAGACGTGGCCACGCAGTACTTCGGCTTGCAGGTGAGCAATTATCGGGTGGAGGAACTGGCGCGCGACACGGAAGTGACGCTGCGGATGAAAGGCCTGAAGTGCCCGGAGGTTCTGGCCGCGGTGGGGGAACTGCGGCGCCGCGCCGATCTCTTCTTCGAGCTCTTTCCCGGCACGGAAGGCCGCACCAACTTTGACAATCGCGAAAGTTTCCTGGAGGTCCATCGCGGGGCCTACACCTCCTTGACGAATGCTTTGCTCCGCTTGCAGACGGAGCTCAGCCGCCTGCCGGACCGCCCGGAAGAGATCCACAACCTGGAGCGACGCGCCACCGAATTGCGCCAGGCCTTCGAGCTGGTGCTCGAAAGCCGCGAGCGGAACACGGTGTACTGGTGGGAGCGGCGAGGGCGTGGCGTGTTTCTGGAAGCCACGCCCATCGACGTCTCCGCGCTGCTGCGCGAGCGGCTATTTGAGCAGGTGGAGGCCGTGATCCTGACCTCGGCGACGCTGGCCGTGGGGGGGACGTTCGATTTCCTCAAGCGGCGGCTGGGACTTCAGAACGCCAAAGAGAGGATCCTCAACTCGCACTTCGATTACCCGCGCCAGGCTCTACTCTATACGCCGCTGCATTTGCCCGATCCGCGTGACCCGGGTTTTGCCCAGCAAGCGGCCGAGGAAGTGGTGCAACTGCTGAAAGCCACCCGCGGGCGCGCCTTCGTGCTCTTCACTTCCTACGTGCAGATGCGCGAGGTCTACGAGCGCGTGCGGCCGCACCTGCGGTATCCGCTGCTGATTCAGGGTTCGATGCCGCGCACGGAGTTGCTGGACCGCTTCCGGGCGACTCCCCATGCCGTGCTGTTCGGCACCAGCTCCTTCTGGCAGGGCGTGGACGTGCAAGGCGAGCAACTGAGCGCCGTATTCATCGATCGCCTGCCGTTCGCCGTGCCCACGGATCCGGTCACCGCCGCGCGTATCCGGCAGATCAACGAGGAGGGCGGCAACGCCTTCACCGATTACCAAGTGCCGCAGGCGGTCATTACGCTGAAGCAGGGTTTCGGCCGGCTGATCCGCAGCGAAAGCGACCGCGGGGTGCTGGCCATCCTGGATCACCGTATGGTGCGCAAGCCTTACGGGCGCGTCTTCTTCGAAAGCCTGCCGCAGTACCGCCAGACGAATCGCCTGGAAGACGTGAAGGTTTTCATGCGAGAATGTTGAGGGCAGGGCGGTTGGGGGTTGTTCGTCGCTAGGGGTTTCCTGGCGGCTGCTCGCGCCACGGACAACGGACAATGGACCACGGACAGCGGAGCAACAATGTTTGAAATTTCCGTCGAGTACACCTTCGCGGCGGGCCATGCCCTGCGCGGATACAAAGGCAAATGTGAGAACGTTCACGGGCACAATTACCGAGTGCAGGTGATGGTGCGCGGCGAGCAGCTCGATTCCACGGGGTTGTTGATGGATTTCGTGGATCTGCGCAAGGGGATCAAAGGGCTGGTGGAGCGGTTGGATCACCGCTTCCTGAACGATCTTGCGCCTTTTGACAAGGTGAATCCCTCCGCGGAAAACCTCGCCAAGTACTTTTCTGATGAGCTCGAGCCGCAACTGCGGGAGCGTGGCTTGCAGCTTCAGGCCGTGACCGTCTGGGAAACCGACACGACCTCCGCCACGTACCGCCCGAACTCCCCTTCACGGTAGCCGGACTCTCCTACCAAGTCCAGAAAGCCACTGCGGGATGCAGCTCCGCCTGATGCTGTTGTGCGCACACGCCTTCCTTGCAGATGTAAGTGTCTTCACACCACCGGCACCGGGCCAGGTGCACCTTTTCGCGAAGCATCCCGCAAACAGCGCAGGCCTCCAGCAGGTAAGCGACCACGTGCCGGGAGTAAGTGCGCCAAGTGTCCATGACTTCCCGCTCTTCGCGAATTTTTTCGAGTTCCTCGTGGCTCAACATAACCCGCTCCCTTGCTTCCTGGTTGCTTGGATGCAACCTGGGGGCCATGGTCGTGCCTCCCGCATATTAAACATGGGCTGGTCGAGGAACCAGTGTGGATTCAGTGGGATACTGGAAGCAAGAAAATTTGACAAGCATCATACCGCCGGATCGGAGAACCACAACTTGTAGGTGACAATGCCCAATTTGGTACACCAAATCCGTTTTGCAACGCAGTTCCTGGCAGCCTGTTTCCGGCGGGCTGCAGGGAAATCGGGTAAAATGACGGGAAGATCTTGCGGGTGCCGGAAGGTCCTATAAGCGAATGGTCGTCACCGAAATCTTCAGGTCGATTCAAGGAGAGTCTACGTTCGCGGGACTACCCTGTATCTTCGTCCGTCTGACGGGCTGTAACTTGCGATGTCATTGGTGCGACACGGCCTACGCATTTCATGGCGGCCAGAAGATGACCGTGGATGAGGTCATGGCGCGGGTTCACCAGTTGGGGGGCAAACTGGTGGAGTTGACCGGTGGTGAGCCGCTGCTCCAGGATGATGTCTATCCACTGACGGGGCGATTGCTGGCCGAGGAGTTTCAGGTGCTGGTGGAGACGAGCGGGGAACGTCCCATGGGCCGGCTGCCGCGGGCGGTTATCAAGGTCGTCGATGTCAAGTGCCCCGGGAGCGGCGAAGGCGAGAAGTTCTGCTCCGCTAACCTGGAAGCCCTGGAACGGAAGGATCAAATCAAGTTCGTGATTCTGGACGAAGACGACTATCGTTACGCCCGCGATTTCATGGTGAAGCATGACTTGCGCAGACGTGTCGATGAGGTCATCCTCTCGCCGGTCTTCGGCCAGTTGCCGCCCCGCCAACTCGCCGAGTGGATTCTGCGCGACAGGCTGGACGTCCGCATGGGCCTGCAGCTCCATAAGTTCATCTGGGAACCGGACGCGCGCGGCGTATAAGAAACGGGGTGCGGGATTAGGGGTTTGGGGGTAGAGACTCGTGGTGCAGGATTACCATGACCGTTAATTCGGACAAACCTCTCGCTGTCATGTTGGCCAGTGGTGGCATGGACAGTTGCGTCACCACGGCGATTGCGCATCGCGACTATCGGCTCGCGATGCTGCACGTGGCTTACGGCCAGCGGACGGAAGCTCGCGAACTGCGCGCCTTCCACGCTCTGGCGGATTTCTACCGGGCTGAGCATCGCCTGGTGTGCCGGCTCGATCACATGAAACAAATCGGCGGCTCGAGCTTGACCGACCCCGCCATGGTCGTGGAGCGAGCCAATTTGGAAAGGCAGGATATACCCTCAAGCTACGTTCCGTTCCGCAACGCGCATTTCCTTTCCATTGCCGTCTCTTGGGGCGAGGTGCTGGGAGCGCGCAAGATTTTCGTCGGCGCGGTCGCGGAAGACAGCTCCGGCTATCCCGATTGCCGCCCGGAATATTATGCCGCCTTCAACCGCGTAATCGCCGCCGGAACCCGGCCGGAGACACAACTCGAAATCGTGACACCAGTGATCCACATGCGGAAGAGTGAGATCGTGCGCCGCGGCCGGGAGTTGGGCGCGCCCTTCGCGCTCACTTGGTCGTGTTACCAGGCCGAGGAGGAGGCGTGCGGCGTGTGCGATAGCTGTGCTCTGCGCCTGCGAGCTTTTCAGGAAGCGGGGGTCGAAGACCCCATTCCCTATGCCCACCGCCCCCGCTACGCGCGAAACGACACCTCTGTCTCCTGACCCTATCCCTTCCAAGCCTGAGTTTTCCTCATTGATTACGCGAGATTAGCCGTCCTGAAGCGGCCCGGAGGTAGCCGGCTGAGTACCGGGTGCGGCTGGGGATTTGCGAGGCCCTGTCCGGGGTCGAAAGGGGAGAACGGCGAGCCGGCGCCGAGAATTGTTCATTTCAGCAATTGACCTTGACCCGTGGTTTGTGAGATTCTTCGCTCGGGTCAGAACGACAGTCCGGCGGCTGAATGCTATTGCCCGCACCGCACGGAAAAGCAGCATACCTGTTGAGTCTGAGCATCCAACACGCTAGAATGCGTCGAACGGTATTTTTCAGAGGAGGAACTTATGTCTAGTTTCTGGACGCGGAGGGTGATCGGGGTTGCGGTCATCTTCGCGGCATTTTTGAGCTGCGTTCCGGTCTTGGCGCAGACTGGTGGCCTGACCGGTAAGTGCACAGCTGAGGATGGCACGCCGCTGGCGGGTTACACAATCTTGGTTGAACGCCAGGAAGTCCGATGGAGTTCCAAGGTCAAGACTAACAAGAAAGGTGAGTACATGCATATTGGCCTGGCGACCGGGAATTACAAGGTCACGCTCCAGGACCCCAGCGGGAAGATGATATTCACCATTACGAACCATGTGGGGATGGGCGACCCCACGGTGGTGGACTTTGACATGGCAAAGGAGGTGGCCAATGCCAAGAAAACGGCGGAGACCAACCCGGAATTCCAGCGCCAGAAAGCGGAAGAGGACAAAGCCACGAAGCAGTTCACCGGCTTGAAGCAACTCTTCGACCAGGGCCAATTACTCTCTTCGCAGAAGCGCTACATCGAGGCTGCCTCGATGTTTGAGCAGGCGCTCCCGCTGGCCAAGGACAAGAACGTCCCGGTGGTCTTGGCTCGCTTGGCTGATGTCTACGGCAAGGCCGCCGGCACAGAATCGACTGCGGATGCCCGCAAGCAGGATCAGGATAAGGCTTTGGATTACTACCAAAAGGTCCTCCAACTCACCCCCGATGACGCGGCGCTGCACAACAACCTGGGCAGTCTTTACGCGGACATGGGTAAGGTGACGGAGGCCCAAGCGGAGTTTCAGAAAGCTGCGGAGCTGAAGCCCACCGAGGCCTCGACCTACTATTACAACCTGGGCGTCATCTTTGTGAACAAGGGCAAGATGGATGAAGCTGCGGGGGCGCTCAAGAAAAGCACAGGTATCGACCCCAACAACGCCAACGCCTGGTACTGGTATGGCATGGCTCTGATGGGCAAGGCGGAGTACAAGCCCGATGGGTCGATGCTCCCAGTGCCCGGTACGCTCGAAGCCTTCCAGACTTACCTGAAACTCGAACCAAAAGGAGAGTGGGCGGCCGCTGCGCAGGCCAGCCTGGATCAGCTCCAAGGCAAGGTCCAGACAGAATACAAAGCTCCTCCCAAGAAGAAAAGGCCCTAATCTTGGCCTCCGCTCGAGGCCCCGCCGCTCCGTCCCACGCGGTGGGGCTTTCTGTTGGTAGACCCGCGATGAAACCCTCGTTGGTGATTTTCGCTTGCCTGGGACTCTTGGCGAAGCCGCTCCCCGCAGACACTATCTATCAGACGACGGCGCAGGGGAAGCAGATAGCCGTCCAACGCGATGCCATCGTCATCCACGAAGATTCATCTTTTCTGGTGTACAAGCACTTCGACCTGAAAGAGCGCCGCGTCACAAAGGTGCGCTTAAATAAAGGCAGCTTGCCCTATCACGTCCAAACCAGCGACGCGCAGGGGCGCGCGCAGATTGTAGAGATCTGGAAGCGGTTCGGGTACAAAACCGCCATCACCGATCAGGCCGGCAAAATCACCCACCTTTTCGATCTCTATCTGGACTTCTATCCTCCGGGAGGCCGCGGGTCGCTGCTGGAGTCGGTCCCTCCGCGCACCAGCATCCCTGTGCTCCTCGACAATGGCGGGGCGGATGAAGTCGACTTCTTCAAGATCGATCGCGTGAGCATTCAGGGGGATCGGCTGAGCATTACCTTGCGGGAGAGCAAGACACTCGAAGGAAAATTCCTGATGCCGACCACCCACCCTGCAGAGGCCCGCATCCTGGGAATTACCGACCACTACGACCCAGCCAGCCCGGAGGTTTTCGACTTCTCCGTTCCGCTCTCCAAGTTGAAGCTGATCTCGTTTGAGTGAAACGGCGCCGCGGGAGATGCGTGGCTCTTTACGGGAACAGTTCGCAACCCACCCTCACTTTTTCTTCTCCGCTTGCCACAGGCCGAGCGAGAGGGCGTGGCCGCAAAACGGGCAGTAATTGATACCCAGATAGGCATAACCGCGACTCGACGCTGCGCGGATGTAGTACTCCGTCTGGAGGTCGTTTGCGATCCGGCCGTCGTCGATGCGGTGTGCGGCGCCGTAATAGAACGCCCCTCGCTGGCTGGCTTCTGCCAGCAGGTCGCAACAGAACATCAAGCTCTCCTTGTCATTTGCCCTGAAGTGCGGTTACATCTTACCCGACGTTCCGCGGAGTCAAGAAAGGTTTTCGGGCAGGCGCATCTTTTTGAAAAGCGTGAGGCGCGATGGGCGTTCGGAGCAGGCGCCTTGAAGGCAGGATTCCACCTTGCGCGGAGGAGGAACGATGTCGCGAGCGCTGAGAATGAGTCTCATTACGGCGGCGCTGGTTTTGAGCGGGGCTTTGTCGCTCCAGGCGGCGTCGATGAAGGCCGGCGTGGCCAAGGTGGACATCACCCCGCCGACCGGCGTCCTGCTGTGGGGGTACTTTGGCCGGCTTACCGGCGCGCAGGGGACGCTCGACCCGCTCTACGCACGGGTGCTGGTGTTGGAAGTTGGAGAGAAGCGGCTGGCGCTCGTGGATCTGGATTACGGGCGCACCTTCGGTCCCGCCTCCATCGAGCGTATCCGCGCTGCGGCACGGCAGTCGAGCGGAATTTCCTATGTGCTGGTGCAGGCGACGCACACGCACGCGGGCCCAGTGATCATGGATGAGCAGCCTTCCGGCGTTCCCGCCTGGGAGACGGCCGCGATCGAGAAAGTTGACAAGGCCATCGAGGAGGCTCACGAACGCGCCGTGGAGGTGCGGCTGGGCACCGGGTACGGCCAGACCTACATCGGCTACAACCGGCGCCGTGTGAACCCCGACGGTACGGTCACCATGTTCTGGCGCAACAAAACCCACGTGCCGACCGCGCCCGTCGATCCGACGGTCTCTGTGCTGCGTATCGATACGGCGGAAGGCAAACCGCTCGCCGTGTTGGTGAATTACTCCTGCCACCCGGTGGTGTTTGGTCCCGACAACCTGCAATACTCCGCGGACTTCCCCGGCGTGATGACCCAAACGGTTGAGCAAGCGTTTGGCGCCAACCCGCCGCTCTGTTTCTTCTTGCAGGGCGCGCCCGGCGACATCAACGTTTACGACGCCACGACGCCGCTCAAGGAGGACGCCATCGGCAAGCGCGACTGGAGCGGCCAGCACCTGGGTGAAGAGGTCGCGCGCGTCGCCAAGGAGATCCACACCGAAGCCGCGCCGAACCCGTCGCTGGACTTCGTGGAAGATACGCTGCCCTTCCATCTGCGCTGGAATCTGGAGAAATTGCAGAAGGGGTTCATTGCGACTTACGGTGCGGACCTCTTCAAGAACTTTGCGCCGCGGGTTCGCGAGGATTGGCAACTGCCCGTAGCCACGGTGCTCATCAACAAGCGCCTTGCCATGATGACCATGCCGGGCGAGCCCTTCGTGGATTTTCAGATCAACTGGCGCGACCGCTGCCCCGTCCCCGACGCCTTCTTCCTGGGGTACGCCAACGGCTACTACGGCTACTTCCCCACCCTCAAGGCCGCGACGGAAGGCGGCTACGGCACAGCCAGTTCCACCACCTGGCTAGAAGTCGGGGCGGGCGAGCGCATGGTCAATCACGCCCTGGTGCGCGTCTACGAGATGCTCGGCCGGCTGACCGACACACCCGAGGACCTGAAGAAATAGGCGACAGGGGACAAGGCAGTTCCCTGTTGTTAGTTTCGACTGCCAACTCCTGGGCTTTGGCTCCCTGCTGTCGCCTCGGCCTTTTCCGAGCTGTCACCTATAGCCTGCAACCTGTTCCCTGTTCCCTGCTCCCTGTAACCTACCTTTCGAGCCTGAAGCCGATCTTGATGGTGACCTGAAACTCCGCAACTTTGCCCTCGGCGATGTGCCCGCGCTGTTCGACCACCTCGAACCAGGACATGTGTCGAATGGTCCTGGCCGCCTCGGTGACGGCCACGCGCACGGCCTCCGCAAAGCTTGTCGGCGACGTTCCCACCAGTTCCGTGATCTTGAAGATTTCTGCCATGCGATGTCTCCCTCCCTGGGACTTGCGATGTCGCTCCGATTTCGCCTTCGGCATTCTACTCCTGTTCTTGGCTGTCCGCAGCGACGCTCGCGTCAGCGGGCGACAGAGTCGCTTCCAGTGGCGATTATTTCTGTCGCCCCTGCCGGGGCTCGTTTCTAGTTCTGCTTCTTTTCCCCATGGCTGTCGCCATGGGCCACATTCTATCGCCGCTACGCGGCTTGCATCCGCTCGCTTTTTTCCCCCATGGTTTGCTTTGGCCCGCCGAATGAGAACGCGAAGATCTGAAGATGAGAGCTGCCCCGATGCATCGGGGCGCTACGCTTGCTTCCAGCGCTAGTTTGATTGATGGTCTGAAAGAGTTTATCATGAGCCCTTCTGCTTCCACCCAAAGGGAGGAGCGCATGCCACAGATTGTCATATCCGAGGAGATGCTGGCGACACTTGGGGCATTCACCCAAGTAGTAGAGGCCGTAATCGACGAGGAGATTGCCCTCGACGAGTGCGCAGGGCTTATTCTCCAACAGGGCATAAACTCCATGCTGGGTGACCTTCTTGGCTCTGTTGAGCCGAGCGTGCTGCTAACGTCGCTGGGGCAACTTGGCTCACAATATCCGAAAGAGGTGTATGGATTTATCGCTGAAACACTCAAAAGAGGTCAGGCTGTTCAGGGGCGCGAGAGCTTGAAGCAAAAGCTGGGGTTCCTCACCCCTAGGATACAGCCGGCAAGCGAGCGAACCACGACCCTGAATGAAACATCGTAGATTCAAACCGCCAGAGTCGATTGCGATGTTGTCTACCTCGAAGTTCAGTGCGCGCCGTCGCTCTCCCCTTTACGGTGGCGAGAACCGGGGGCCGCCTTTACACCTAAGAGCCTTCGATCATCCTGCGTTCCTCGCCGCTTATGCTGTACAGCTCGCAAACCAATTCGTCGATTGCGGCGTCGGTCGAGGCGATTTCGCGTTCCAGATGGGGATCGCAGACCGAAGAAACCCTCTGCGCGAGCTTCTTGCTAGACAACAATGCCGCGTGTTATTATCACCTGAGATTAGGAAAGCGTGGGACTAAACTATGACCAAGAAACGCAAGCGGATTACTGCTCGCGAATTCTCCAGTCGCTTCACCAAGACAGTGTCGCGCCACCTTTCCGCGATGCCCACGGGAGAACAAGAAAGGCGGATACGGAACGCTGAGCACACAGCGCTCAGTGCTAGCCGTGCCGAGCGTCCCACAACTCGCAGAGTTGAAGAAACTCGGGCGATCCCTCTTTTATCCCGTACTCACGAATAACCGCAAGAAAAGTTCTCTTCTCGCGGCCCGGATCAGCGAGCATATCCGCTACTTTTCGAATCATGCGCTGACGCGCCAGCGTTACAGCCTTTTTCGGCTGGCGACGCCCTCTTGCAGTTTCCTCAGCCATTACGTCTTCGAAGTCTTCCTTCTCTGACACCTGTTCTACTCCTCACGTGCTTATTCACCCGGACGGCGGCACTATAGCAAACGTATACCCTGCGGTCGAGAGAACGAGGCAACAATTTCCGTTGTCAATCGTTACTTTTTGCCGGGACGAGGCACGTTCGGGCGCGATGCAGGTCTTGGCGGGACCGTGTAGGTTTCCCGAGCCGCCTTACGCATAAGCTCGGCAAAGTCCTCGGGCAGTTCGGGGTCATTCGCCCACGACATGGCGAGCTCCGCTACGTCCTTTCTCATGCTTGAGACTGTTCGCTTCATGATCATCCTGAGCTCAGCCGGATCGGGGCCCCCCTCATTTCCCCCAGTCGCCGCGAGGAAGGCAAGGTCCAAAAGCCGCGAAACCTCGGCATAATAATACCGCCCCGTTTCTCTCTTAATCCAATCCAACAGTCCACAAATACGGACCGCCCGCACACTACATTTTGGCGCTAAATCCCGGCCCGACATGGCCTTCCGAAGAAAGTCCGCCCCCTGCCGCATTTGCTGGGCGAGAGCACCAATGATGCCGGGCGGATAGCCCAACGGCGCGGAGAGAAACACCCGGCACGATCGGGACGCAAACTCCACGTCATCAGCCAAGGCCGTCAGTTTGTCGGGGAGGGGCTTCATACTCCGCACTCTAATCCACCCTTCTCTCTCTCTCCGGGTGGGCAAATGCGGGATCGTGGACAGTTCAGGCAGCCACACTCGTACCAAGTAATCCCGGTTCGTGACGGCTTTGAGGAGTTTGCGGAATGCCGGACCCGCGATTGCTTCCACCTCTTTGGGCTTGAGTACCATCTTGTTCTGAGCCTTCATCGGCAACAATGCACCCCTACGATGCCTCGATGATCTTCCGCTCCTCGGCGGTGATTTCATAGAGCTTGTAAACGAGGCCGTCGATTTCGGCGTCGCTGGCGCCGATTTCGCCCTTCTGACCTGAACACGAAGGCCACTATACATGGCCCTCTGCACCCCCTGTGCCCCAATATAGTGTGCTTTCTGGTTGACAAGCGGTCGATAGCATGCTATCAGTAGCCCATGATTATGGGCGCACCCATTAGCATTACGCCACACGATTGGTCTGCCGGTCGATTTGAGGGCATCGCCCTGAGCTTCGTGACTCACCACAAAGAGCGACGCGTAACCTGGGACACGGTAAGAGGGGCTGTGGACCTGGCCTTACGCTGGGGAGCGACGCCGGAGGAACTCGCGCACCGCGTCGGGCGCGTAGCCGTTACTGCGTACTGCCCCGATCCCGCCCGGCTAGACGAACTAAAGCGCCTAACCGAGTCACTGCGAAAGTGCCCGAAAGGGACTTAAGCCCGCCTACCAGCTCCTGTCAGGCTCGTTCGATGATCTTCCTATCTTCGTCCGTTATCATGTAAAGCTCGTAAACCAAGTCGTCGATTTCGGCGTCGGTGGCGGCGATTTCGCGGCCGACGCGTTCAACTTGCGAGGGGGCGAGCTTGCCCGCATGCTTTTGCTTGTTCAATTCCAGCATCCTGTCAACGAGTTTCACCATCTTGTCGTGCCGGGCCTTGTCGGCAGGGTCGGAGAAGTTGATGGGGCGGATGGGAAGTTGCTCGATGTATTGCTTGTTGGCAGCAAAATACCCGCCGTGGAAAGGGGTCGTGACGCTTCTGAAATAGAAATCCAGGAGTCTGGAATTCAGCAGGCCGCAAAGGTAGGGAAGACTGATCGTCGGGTCCGCTGAGGTGATTCCATATCCGCCCGTGGTCACGTTTATAAAGTAGAATCCCTCTGTATGGTCGAGGTACGTAGCGAGGTGCGTGACCATGTACGGCACCATAAGCTTGGGCTGTTCCCACATGCCAAGGTTTTGGGTGCGCCCAAACCGATACCACTCAGGGTCCTTAAACTTGCCCTTCTCTCGGTTTTCCAAAAGCCTCTTATTCCGACTCACGTAATCCCAAGCCAGGGGATAGTCCCGTCTCATCTCGGCTGGCGTGAGAAGCCGCGCTGAGCAGTCCTTTACCTCATAAGGGAACAGGACAAGCGCAGTCGGCTGCACTGAGTACCTGTTAATACTTCCGCTGCGAACCACGGGCTTGAGAATACCCGATTCAATTTCAACCCACTCATTCAGTTCCGGTGAGAGTACCTTGGTTGTGCTCTTTCTTTTGCCTCCTGCAAACTCCTTGAACAGATACACTGAGTCAGCGCTCGTGATCGGGCCCTGATATATCCTCGTCGCAACATCAGCGAGCCTGAGCGACATTCGTGCAAGCTTCTCAAACAATTCCGTGCCCGCACCAACCTTGAAGTTCCACTCTGAACCAGTGATATCGGCGGCGGGAATTTGGCCCTTCGTGGCGTCGCCCGTGGTGCGCCATGCCTCCAGGTCGTTGACTTTTTGAAGCTGCAAATGTCTGCTTCCAGATTTTTCGAGAAACAGCAAGCACGTGTACGTTGTTGCGCCGTCAAACACCTGCTGATCGCCGAAGTGGACGACATGCACGAGGTGTTTGCGCTCCGAAAGCAACCTGCGCAGAGGCGCGCCATATTGGGCATTGAAAAACTTATGCGGGCAAATGAAGCCGAGCTTTCCCTTTTCGTTAAGAAGGCTCAGGCCTTTTTCAATGAACACCACGTAAATATCGTAATTACCGGAGCTCGCCGCCTTGTAATGCTGCTTGTAGAACTCCACCTCGATGGGCGCCCATTCCTTCATCGCCTGGATGCGAATGTACGGCGGATTCCCAATCACGCAGTCAAACCCGCCCGAGCGCATGACTTGACCGATGGAGGCAAGGCCGTTGCCCGGGGTAGGGGCGGTTCGTGAATCGCCCGCGCGTGTGCGTCGTAGGGGTGCCCCCTGTGGGCGCCCGTTCTGGGCGGGCACAAGGCCCGCCCCTACGGGGACGAAATTCCAATCGAACGCGTTGATGCGGTCGCGCTCTTCGTCGCCGAACAGCGTGCCCTGGTCGTAGATGTCCGGCCCTATCAGGGAATTGCCACACTGAATGTTGTATTTCAGTTCCGGCAAGATGTGCTGTTTAGCCGGCAACTGTGATTTCTCTCCCTCCAGCGCCTTGAGGTAAAGGCTCATCATGGTGATCTCGACGGCCTGCGGGTCGATATCCACGCCGAACAGGTTATTGCGCAGAATCTTGGCCTTGCGATAGACGGAGAGGCGCTTCGAGCCATCGGGGTCGGTGTGGACTTCGCGCATGAAATCGAGCGACGGGTGCGCGTGCCGCACTTCCTGTTCGGGATGGGCGAGATACCACCTTACGTGGTAATCAATCAGGTATTGGAACGCGCCAATCAGGAACGACCCGGAACCGCAGGCCGGGTCGAGAATGCGAATCTTCTCAATCTGCTTGGGCGATTTGCCCTCAATGGCCTTGCCCACGGTCTCGCGGACGATGTAATCCACGATATAGCGCGGCGTGTAATAGACTCCGCCCGCCTTGCGCACTTCCGGCTTTTCTTCCACTTTCACTTGCTTGGGCGTGAGGCGGATGGTGTTGCCAAGGTAGCGCTCGTAAATCGAGCCCAGCAGTTCCACGCCGATCACGTCAAACCGGTAGGGGCTTTCGGGCGGATACAGCCGCTTGATGATGCGCGCCAGCAGCTCGGAATCGATCTTGATGGTTTCGGAAAGATGCGGCTTGAAGATTTCGCCGTTGAAGTCCTCATTGACCTTATGGAAAAGGTCATTCAGCCAGTCGAAAATGTGGAACTTACCGCCGTGAATCTCCCAGTCTTCCAGAACCCTTCGCAACTGGCCGTACTCAAGCACCTTGCGGTCTTCCGCGATACGGATAAAGACAATCCGGTCGAGCAAGCGCTGCACCACTTCGTTCAACTGCCGGGCGCTGAGTTCGGGATTGTTCTTGTGAATGTTCTTGGCGAGTTCTTCCCGCCAGCCGGTCATCTCATCCAGGAAGACGTCGTCAACCTGCTTTCGCAGCCGTGGCGCTCGGCGGATTTTCGGGAGCAAAGCCTCCATCAAACCCGCCGCCACCCGCTCACGGGAGAATTCCCAGAGCTTTTCCGCATTCGCCAGGTATTCGGAGTAGCGCAGGCGGAGCAGCCGACCCTCGTCAGGACGCTTGGGATCAGGCTGGGCGGAGGCGTCGTAGAAACGGAATTCCTCGAAGTTCGTGAGGATGACGAAGTAAACGCTCTTGGTGTTCCAGACGTAACCCTTTGCTTGAAGAATGTGGCGGGGGGTGTCCAGCGGCTCGGAAGGCGCTTTGGCTTCCACGTAAAACTTGGTCTGCCCGCCGATACGGAAGTTATAGTCGGGGCGCCCGGTGGCTTCCATGTCGCCCTTTTCCACCAGCACTTCCCGGTCGTGATGCAGCAGGCCAGCCTCGTTCTCGACATCCCATCCGAGCGCCTTGAAGAAAGGCGTGAGGAAGTCAGTGCGCGCCTGGGCCTCAAGATAGTCCTTGGAAGAATAGTGCGGCTGGTCGGCCTGGAATTTTCGGATGAGCTTTTCAAGGTCCGAGTGAAAGGTGGCGATGGACGCAGACAAGAGCCGCTCCTGGCGTTGACCCGATTTGGGCCAAGAGTCTAATGCCACCCGCCAACGGATTCAAGAGGAGCAAGCGTAGCGCGGACCTCCGCTGTGTGAGGTGCCGCCGGGAAAAAGGCATCGTGTGGTGAGAAATCCGGGTCAGTCCCTGTCACCTATAACCTGTAACCTATTCCCTTCAACCTATCTTTCCTCCCGGTCGGTGGTGACGGCCATGCCGTTGCCATTGGGGTTGGCGAACGCCGGGGCTGAGGTGCGCAGTTCCTCCTCACCGGTTTCCACCTTGCGGCGGAAGAGTCGCTGCAGCCATTTCTGGAACGAGTCGAGGTAGGTGTAATAGACGGGTGTGATGTAAAGGGTGATGAGCTGGGAGAAGACCAGCCCGCCCACCACGCACAAGCCCAAGGGGCGGCGCGACTCCGCGCCCGTGCCGAAGCCCACGGCGATGGGCAGCGTTCCCATGAGCGCCGACATGGTGGTCATCATGATGGGCCGGAAGCGCACCAGCGCTCCGTGGTAAATGGCTTCCACAGTGGTCTTGCCGGAATTCCTCTCCGCATCCAGGGCAAAGTCAATCATCATGATGGCGTTTTTCTTGACGAGGCCGATCAGCATGATGACGCCGACAAAACCGTAGAGGTCGAGCTGATAACCGAAGTACGTCAGCGTAAGGAGCGCCCCCAGCGCCGCGGAGGGCAGTCCGGAGAGAATCGTCAGCGGGTGGATGAAGCTTTCATACAGAATCCCCAACACGATGTAGATCACCAGGATCGTGATGACCAGCAGGATGCCCAGGCCGACCATGGAGGACTGGAACTGCTGCGCGGTGCCCTCGAAGTTGGCGCTGAGGTCGGCGGGCAGCGTCTGCCGGGCAATCTGCTCGACGCGACTGACCGCCTCGCCGAGCGAGGTGCCGGGCTTCAGGTTGAACGACACGGTGACGGATGGCAACTGTCCAGCGTGGTTCACGGCCAGCGGGCCGAGCGATTGCGTAAGCTTCGCGGCCGCGCTCAGCGGCACGAGCTGGCCGCGGTCCGAGCGGATGTAAAGCATGGAGAGCGCCTGCGGGTCCATCTGGTGCTGCGGTAGGAGCTCGGCAATCACCCAATACTCGTCGTTGGGCGTGTAAATCGTGGAAACCTGCCGCGAGCTGTAGGCCGTCTCGAGAGCGTTTTCCACCTGGAAGGCAGTCACGCCCATGGCGCTGGCCTTGTCGCGGTCGATTTCCACGTTCACTTGCGGGTTGCTCACCTGCAAATCGGTCGTCACGTCCTGGAGTCCCGGAACCGTACGCAACTCCCCTTCCAGCTTCAAGGCTTCGCGGTAAAGCTCCTTGGTTTCCGGCCCCTGCAGCGTGAATTGGTATTGGCTCTTGGTCAGGCGTCCGCCAATCTGAATGGGCGGCGGGTTCTGCATGAAAGCGATGATGCCGGGTATGGAAAAGAGCTTCGGGCGCATTTCTTGAATGACCTGGTCGGTGTCGATATAGCGGTAATTCGGATCGTGCGGGTAGGGGATGTGCAGTAGGTCCTTGAACCATTCGAGCATCTGCTCGCGGCCGCTGGGACGGTCCTTGAGGCGCATGAAGAAGAAGCCGGAGTTTCCGCCGCCCCCCGGCCCGCCCGCGCCGGCAAAGGAGGTGACGTTTTCCACGTTGGGGTCCGCCAGCATGATGCCGGTTATAGCCTTCTGGTGCTCCTTCATAGAATCGAAGGAAATGCCCTGCTGGGCCATGGTGATTCCAAAGATGAATCCGCCGTCTTCGCTGGGCAGGAATCCTTTGGGAATGCGGATGAAGAGATAGGTGGTAACGATGATGATGGCGATGGAGAACAGGAGGGTTGCGAACCGGTGCCGCAAGACCTTCCGCAGGCTCCAATCGTAGGCGCTGAGCATCCCATGAAAACCGCGCTCGAAGAGGTTGAACAAGTAGCCGTGCTCTTCGGGCTTGGCATGGCGCAGGAATCGGCTGCAGAGCATGGGCGTCAGCGTCAGTGAGACCACCCCCGAAACCAGCACCGCGGAAATGATGGTGACCGAGAATTCGTGCAGCAGCCGCCCCAGAATTCCGCCCATGAAGAGTACGGGGATGAAGACCGCGGCGAGCGACAAGGTCATGGAGAGAATGGTGAAGCTGATTTCCTTCGATCCATTGAGCGCCGCTTCCAGGACGCCTTCACCCATTTCCAGGTGGCGCACGATGTTTTCGAGCATGACGATGGCGTCGTCCACGACAAAGCCCACGGCCAACACCAGCGCCATCAGCGAAAGGTTATCCACCGTGTAACCCAGCAGATACATCACCGAGAACGTGCCCACAATGGACATGGGCAGCGCCAGGCTGGGGATAATGGTGGCGGAAACGTTGCGCAGAAAGAGGAAGATGACCAGCACCACCAGGCAGAGCGTCAGGTAGAGTGTGGACTTGACGTCGTTCACTGAGTCGCGAATGGTAATCGAGCGGTCGAAGAGTGTGGCGAGGTGAACGGACTGGGGAATCTCTTTCTGGAACGTGGGCAGCAGCCGCCGGATGTTGTTCACCACTTCCACGGTGTTGGTGCCGGGCTGGCGCTGGATGGCCAGAACCATGGAACGGTTGCCGTTGTACCAGTTGACGACCTTGCTGTTCTGTACGCTGTCGATCACCTGCCCCAGCGCTTGCAGACGCACCGGCGCGCCGTTGCGATAAGCGACGATGAGCGGCCGGTAGGCGGCGGCGTCCATCAGTTGCCCGTTTGCCTGGACCACGTAAGACTTGTGGGTCCCGAAAAGCGTCCCGGTGGGCAGGTTGACGTTGGCGTTCTTGACGGCGTCCATCACCTCGTCAATGCCGATACCGCGCGTGGCCAGCGCCTGAGGGTCAAGCTGCACGCGCACCGCATATTTCTGCGCACCGTACAACTGCACTTGCGCGACCCCGCTGATCATCGAGATGCGCTGCGCCATCAGCGTGTCCGCATACTCGTTGACGGTGGAAAGCGGAAGCGTATCGGAGTAGACCGCCATGTAAATGATGGGCTGGTCGGCGGGGTTCACTTTCCGATAGGCGGGCGGCGCGGGCATGTCGGGCGGAAGCCTGCCCTGGGAGCGAGCGATGGCGGCCTGCACATCCTGCGAGGCGGCGTCAATGCTGCGGCTCAGACTGAACTGCAGGGTGATTTGCGTGCCGCCCAGCGTGCTCATCGAGCTCATGGCCTCGAGGCCCGCAATGGTCGAGAACTCGCGCTCCAGCGGCGTAGCCACGGCGGCGGCCATCGTCTCCGGGCTTGCGCCGGGCAGCGCGGCGCTGACCATGAGGGTGGGGTAATCCACGTTGGGCAGATCGCTGACGGGCAACACGCGGTACGCAATGATGCCGAAGGTCAGAATAGCCAGCATCGCGAGCGTGGTCATGATCGGCCGGCGGATGAAAAGTTCCGCTAGATTCATTTTTGCCTACCCTGCGCAGCGCGCTTGATGGCCCCTGCGCTCGTCATCCTGGGCGAAATACCTCGTTGGAGATGGCCGAAAGTCAAAAATCAAAGGTCGAAGGTTGAAGGCAAAGGGCTTTCACTTTGGACTTTCGACCTTCAACCTTTGACTGCGTTAGGAACCCTTTTTGATTTGCACCTTCGATCCCGGCGCGAGGAGCAACTGGCCGTCGGTCACGACGTTATCGCCGGGCGCGACACCTTTCTCGATCACCGTTTCACCATTCACGGTTTCGCCCGCCACCACCGGGCGAAGCTCCGCTGTCTCGTCGGGTTTCACCACAAAGAGGTACTTGCCCGCTTGGCCCGTCTGCACGGACTGCGACGGCACCACGGTGGCGTTGGGGCGCGTGGTCAGCCGCATCACCACGCTGACGAACTGCCCTGGCCAGAGGCGATTATCGGGATTCTGGAACGTGCCGCGCATTTTGATGGTGCCCGTGGTCGTGTCCACGGCGTTGTCAATGAACGCGAGTTGGCCCACGGCCGGCGGCCGCGCGTCGTTGGGTATGAAGGCCCGCACCGCCAGCGGGCCCACGGCCAGGTATTTCTTCACCTCGGCGAGATATTGCTCCGGCATCGCGAAGGTCACGTAAATAGGGTGAATCTGATTGATGACCACCAGCACCGTATCATTCACCTTGGCAATATTTCCAGGATAAACCTGATAGCTCCCCGTGCGGCCGTCAATCGGGGAAGAGATGGAGCAATAGCTCAGGTCCACCTTGGCGTTTTCAATGGCGGCCTTGTCGGCGCGCTCGGTGGCTTCCAGGGCTTGGGCGTTGGTGCGAAACGTGTCGTATTGATCCTTGGAGATGATGCCGGCCTCGAACAGTTTGCCGTTGCGTTCCGCCTGGGCGCGGGCGTTGGCCAGTTGCGCCTGGTCGCGCGCCAGATTCGCCTCGTACTGGTGCAGCGTGGCTTCGACAGGGCGGCGATCCAGGGTGAAGAGCATTTGTCCCTTCTTCACATCCTGGCCTTGCGTAAAGTAGGCGCGTTCGATTTCACCCGCCATCTGCGCTCGGACCGAAACGTTGGAGTAGGCTTCCACGTTGCCGATGACCTCCACCTGCACCGGCATGGTCTTCGCGACCGCCCTGGCCACCGTGACCGGGACGCGAAACTCCATCCTCATGCCTTGCGATTCGGCTGGCTTCGATGAGCAGCCCGCCAGCGGCAGCAGGCTCGCAAGGAGCGCGGCCGCCAGCAGCGCGAAGGCGACGCGGCGGAGCGCTTTGCGGCTTCTCGCGGTAATGAGTGCAAGAGGTTCCATGTCGTGATTTCTCCTCGTTATCGGCCTTTCCGGGCAGCCGGCGCCCCCGTTCACGGCGCTTCTCACATTGGATTCTATAAGGGCTGCGTTTGTTCGCCTTTTGTTTTGCCGTATCGAACCCGGCCCGCGCGGACCCCGCGCCGGCGGTCGGAATTCTCCATGCCCTCAAACCAGATGTCCGTCAGTGTCCGGCTGACGCGTTTCGGGTCTGCTGTCTTATGGCCGCGCGCCCCGAAAAGTTCCTGGATCAAAAAGTGGTAAAAGACCATGCCGATAAAGCCTCGGGCCGCGAGCAGCGGATCGGTGCGCCGGAAGGCGCCTTCGCGAATGCGGCGGCGGATGTGGCCGGCCAGCGTTTCGTAGTACCGCGCCACGTAAGTGCGAAAGAAGCGCCGCGACAGGCGATGATTCTCGAGCGCCGTGAAGAGCAGGAGGCGAGTGAACGTACTGTCCTGGGTGTTGCGGCGCAGGAGGTCTTCCGCAATCGCCGCGAAAACCTCCCGGTCGTTCTCGTCCGTCCCGAGCCTCTCGCAAAGCTCGGCGTGCCCCCGTGCGCCCCGGCGCATGTGGTCAATGATGGCCCAGTAGAGGTCTTCCTTGTGCGGGAAGTGCCGGAAGATGATGGCTTCGTTCACCCCAGCTCGCTGGGCGATCTGACGCGTAGTCGTTCCTTGAAAACCCTGGCGCGCAAACACGCTCATGGCCACCCGGAGGATCTGGGGGCGGCGGATTTCCGATGTTACGCGCTTGCGATGATCACGCACTGTAAGTAAACACTTACATTACTCGGAAGCGCGCGCGGCGTCAAGGCACTGCCCGCGAGGGTAGCGTCAAGCATTTTGTGTAAATTCCTTGAGGGGTTTTCTCTCCCAGGAGCGGTTCAAGTGACTGATGACGCCGAAGACGATGCGGTCGCAGCTCGCCGGGTTGGTGAAGCTGGACATGGGGCGCGTGCGGCGCCGCACCTCCCGGAAGGCGCGCTCGATGATGTTGG
>Ga0208039_1000305_pt1 | contig 40010 bp, 35 predicted proteins | sample June2015DPH_20_1_2_FD_184722 | JGI IMG/M metagenome (GOLD analysis project Ga0208039, IMG submission 184722) | Peatland microbial communities from SPRUCE experiment site at the Marcell Experimental Forest, Minnesota, USA - June2015DPH_20_150... | ecosystem: Environmental > Terrestrial > Soil >... | reverse complement strand
GCGCCATCTCTGAATACCTTCGAGAGAATAACCGTAACCCTCGTCCGTTCATCTGGACTGCGACCGCTTCCAGGATCATGAAAAAAATCAGGCATTGTAAAGAAGCGTTAGACGCATAACACTAGTATAATCGGGGGGTGCAGAGGGAAGTCATCAGTCATCAGTGTTCAGTCGTCAGTTGTCAGTTGAAGAAACGGGGCAGGGGCAATTTTGGATTTCAGATTTCAGATTTTAGATTTCAGATTTAAAATTTTAGATTTTGGATTTCGGATTGTCCCCATCTGCCACGTACCTTCTGGCTCCTGAGTTCTGTCTTCTGACTCCTGTCTTCTGATTTCTTCGCTCACGCGGTCCTGAACAACAATCGTAACTTGTGAGGGCGATATGGAATACCGAACTCTTTCCACCACAGATTTAAAGGTCTCGCGGCTCTGCTTCGGCACCATGACCTTCGGGTCGCAAACTGACAAGGCCGCGGCATCGAGGATCGTCGACCGGTGCATCGATGCAGGAATAAACTTCTTCGATACCGCAAACGTCTACAACAAGGGCGCAGCCGAAACCATCCTTGCAAAGGCCTTGGCTAGCAAACGCCAGAAGGTGATCCTGGCCACCAAGGTGTGTGGCAAAATGGGCGACGGCCGCGACGAGAGCGGACTTTCACGCGCCGCCCTTCACAAAGCTCTGGAGGCAAGCCTCGAGCGGCTCCAGACCGATTATGTGGATCTTTACTACCTCCACTTGCCGGATTACACCGTGCCGATTGAAGAAACGCTCGCCGCCCTGGATGAGGTGGTCCGCGCGGGAAAAGTGCGCTATCCGGCGGTGTCGAACTACGCCGCCTGGCAGGTTTGCGAAATCCACTGGATCGCGGAGAAGCATGGGTTCAGGCCGCCCTGCGTCTCGCAGCCGATGTACAACGTCCTGACGCGCGCCATCGAAGAGGAGTATCTGGCATTCTGCAAGCGGTTCAACGTCGCCGTGGTGCCGTACAATCCGCTGGCCGGGGGGCTGCTCACGGGCAAGCACTCCAAGCAGCGCGGGCCGAATGTGGGAACACGCTTTGATGGAAACAAGATGTATCTCGACCGCTACTGGCACGACGACTACTTTGCCGCCGTAGAAGAACTGGCGGGCATCGCGCGCGCCGCCGGGAAAACCCTGGTGGAACTCGCGTTTCAATGGCTGCTCAGCCAAGCGCAGGTGGACTCCATCATCCTGGGCGCCTCGCGAATCGAACAGCTCGATGAAAACCTGAAAGCCTGCCAAGGCGGCAAACTCGATGAATCTCTCCTGGCCCGCTGCGATGCTGTCTGGAAACGGCTAAGAGGTATCACGCCCAAGTACAATAGATAGTTCGTTCCGGTCGGCGCACCGGTTTCTCCTCTGCCCTTAGAACATTTCCTCCTGGTCGTGCTTCGTTTTCCTCTCCGCTTTGGCGAAAGTTTCGACGCGGTGGGCGGGGTATTCGAGCTTCCTGCCCGCCATCAATTCGGCGATGGTCAGGATTTGCAGGCGGGGATGGCGTCCCGGAAAGTCTTTCGACTCATAAAAGCCTGCCGCTGCAGCTTCAGTGAGCATGGGTTTGGTGGGTTCGCGCAAACTGATAAGCGCACCGATGGCCCAATTCCCTTGGCACTCGTGGTCGGTGCTTGAGTCCACTCAGTGCTCCAGCCGGTTACGCCTCGCCATTCGCGAGGGCTGGTTTGCTTTGACGCAGAACGATCTTGGGGTGCCGATAAATCATGGCGGCTGCAAAGCGATTTGCAGGGTGCTTCACGCCGAACGTATGAGTTCTACCACCTCGACCTTCGCCCGCTTTGCTTCCCTCGTACTTCCAGTCCTCCTCATGAAGGAAGGCGACGTCAACCCTCCAAATAACCACGGATTTTTCGGCCTTGATGATTTTCGCGGGATCGACCAAATACCGCCAGACAATGTACCAGCCCGCATGATTGTAATGCGACTGCAAGGCCCACGGACGTGTTGTTCCCTTCGACTCCAATGCCTGTTCGGGAGGGGGATTCAGCCTGCCGCTGAGGGACATATCCGGGAAGCGCTGCTGCGCCACGTCTGGGTGTTTGTGCTTCTTGTAAGGGCTTAATGAATGGAGCGCACGCACGCCGAAAATTCCCACCAAGCCACTGAAAACATTCGCTTGCCCGAAGTAGACTTCGATAAGGTCGGTGGCTTCTCGCTCAATGTACTCGATAGCCTTCCGAATGTGCGATATCTTCAAATCGGGGGGTAGAGCTACGTTTCTGTCGAATCCTTCGGCATCAAAGCCCAAGTGTCGCTCCTAGGTTCCGCTCACGCTTGGAAGGGCAATGAAAGCACACGTTCGTCATGCGGCGCCCGACGAACCGGCGTGGCAGAGGAAGGTTTATCTTCGGCGCCAAGTTCCGCGAGCTTGGGTATGGCTTGCTCCGCCATCCGAAAAAAGACAGGATCACTTTCAATCCCGATGCTATCGTAGCCCACTGCCAACGCCGCGGCGATGGTTGATCCGCCACCCATGAACGGGTCAAGCAGAGTTCCAACTCCAAGCGGAAGTGAGGCGCGCACGACCTGCCGCACGAACGCTTGGGGTTTCAACGATGGATGGGGCGCAATCGCTCTTTCTTGGGCACGTGTAGGAGCCGAGTGGATGATGTCCTCGAAGGGTCTTTCGGATGAAACCCGTCGCAGGCCACCCGTTTTCCATTTGCGCAGATTGTCCTGAACGCGGCCCTCGCACGGCTTGCGGAAAAGTCCCCAGGGTTCCCAACCTGATCGTGGCATCACCGTGACATGAGCAAACTCCCCGTGGGCGTTCTTCGGACGGTCCCCCCCTCGCAGGGTCTTGACGAGGCGGATGATCTCGCCACGCTTTTCGAAGCCAGCCTCTACCAGCGGCAGATAAACAAGGTGTGAGAGCAGGGGATTTGTAGCAATAAACAAATGCCCGCCCGGAACCAGTACGCGAATCGCCCGGTGGGAGAATTCCGAAAAGAAGCTCCGGAGCTTTTCACGGTCACTCTCGGTCAGGACCGTAAAACGCGGCAAAGGGCGCCTCTTGCAGCCGTCAAATGACGGAGGAATCCGCCAGACGCCGCCGTGCCCGTTGCGAAGCTTTTCCTTTTCCACAGATGTGTATTCTCTCAGTCCGTAGGGCGGGTCGGTAACGATCGCATGAATGGAGTCCTTTTCCCTCTTCTCCATCCACGAAAGGCAGTCGCCGAGATATAGGGTGTATCGTGCCACTTCTTGCCTCGAATCTGCTTAACGAGATGTTACCACGAATTCGCGCCCGACTCTCATATGTCCTCGAAGGCCGTGATCTGCGCGGCGGAAACAGTTGAAAAGCCGCAGAGCCTGCCCTGAGCAGAGCGAAGGGGCCGGAGAGCAGGCCCTGCCCGCTGCTTTTTCGTTCCCTCGCTTTCAGCACAAGAACAGTAGGGTTTGTGAAAGGCGAACCTCTGCGCTCCGCGCTTCGGAAATCAGCCTTGACCGTGTATCATTTACCTGCACACAAGTCGGAGGTCTTCTCATGAGCCGCATTCGTATTCTTTGGAGAGTAATTCTCCTTCTTGTCTTCGTTGGCTCTGTTTTCGCTCAGGATACTAAATTCCCCCCTCAGGACGAGCAGATCCCCGGCCCGGACAAGAGCGAAGCCTACGCAGGCCAATGTTGTTACCGCAGCGGCGAAGTCAAGGACCCGGCTCTAGCCTTTAAGACGTGGCTCGACGACGTCCGCCACTGGCGACGCGAGCGCTTGATTCGCATGGGTTATAACGGCTCCGAGTATGAGCGGCCTGAGTTGAAGTGGACGCAGTCCAGCTTCATCCAGCCGCAGATGATGATCGAGGAGAGGTACTTCTACGATCCCGTCGCCGGTAAATATACCGTAGACCGTTATCTGGACGACCTCGAGAAGCGCTACGGGGGGATTGACTCGGTTTTGATTTGGCACACTTATCCGAACATCGGCATAGACAACCGCAACCAATACGATCTGCTTCATGACATGCCCGGCGGCGTGGAAGGATTGAAGCAAATGATCAACGACTTCCACCGCCGCGGCGTCCGCGTCCTCTTCCCCGTGATGCTTTGGGACCAGGGCACGCGCGATGTTGGAATCCCCAACTGGGAAGCCACCACCGAAGCTATGGCCGAGATCGGCGCCGACGGAATCAACGGTGACACGCTGGATGGAGTGCCGCGGGCGTTTCGCGTTGCCTCCGATAGGACCGGCCACCCCATCGCGCTCGAGCCCGAAGGCGGTCCTGCCGACGAGGCCCTCCAGTGGAACAACCTCACCTGGGGCTACTGGAAGTATCCCTTTGTCCCCATGCTCAGCCGCTACAAGTGGCTCGAGCCGCGCCACATGGTGAACGTCTGCGACCGCTGGAACCGCGACAAGACCGATAATCTTCAGTACGCTTTCTTCAACGGCGCGGGCTATGAAAGTTGGGAAAATATCTGGGGCATCTGGAACCAGATCACCCCACGCGACGCAGCGGCGCTGCGCCGCGTGTCGAAGCTCGAGCGCGCGTTTGCTGCCCTCCTCGTCAGCCCCGGCTGGGAGCCGCATACGCCCACGCTTCGCCAGGGCGTATTTGCCAGCAAGTTCCCCGGCCAGGAGCAAACGCTCTGGACGCTGGTCAACCGCAATGAGTACGATGTGGCGGGCCGCCAGATCGCGCTCCCTTATAAGAGTGCCATGCACTTTTACAACGTCTGGCAGGGAGAGGAATTGAAGCCCGAGGTGAGCGGGTCGACCGCCACGCTCAGCTTTGAGGTGGAGGCGCACGGCTTCGGCGCGGTGTTGGCCACGGAGGGAGCGCCGGCCTCCAGCGAGACGCAGAAGCTACTCTCCGAAATGCATGAGCTCGCCCGCACGCGACTTGCGACGCTTTCCCATGAATGGAAGGTCCTCCCACAGCAACTCGTCGAGATTGCCCCGACCAGGTTGGCCAATGTCCCGCCCGCCGGCATGGTGAGGATCCCGGAAGCCGATTTCGAGTTCCAAGCCGCCGGCATTATGATCGAGGGTGGCAATAACGTTGGCGTGGACGTGCAATATCCGTGGGAGGATGCGCCCCGCCGCTACCACTTGCATAAGATGCATATCAAATCGTTCTATATCGATAAGAATCCAGTGACCAATGCCGAGTTCAAGAAGTTCCTGGAGGCAACTCGTTATCATCCCAATGACGAACACAACTTTCTGAGAGACTGGAAGAACGGAAGCTACCCGGACGGCTGGGGGAACAAGCCAGTGACGTGGGTTTCCCTCGAGGATGCGCGCGCCTACTCCGCCTGGGCCGGCAAACGCCTGCCGCACGAATGGGAATGGCAGTATGCCGCGCAGGGGACCGATGGCCGTACTTATCCTTGGGGTAACGAATGGGATGCCGCCGCCGTCCCCGCCCCCGACAAGCGCCGCCAGATGCGCGAGCCCACCAACGTCGATGCCTATCCCAAAGGCGCCAGCCCCTTCGGCGTGATGGACTTGGTGGGGAACGTCTGGCAATGGACGGATGAATTCGTGGACGAGCACACGCGTGCCGGCATCCTGAAAGGGGGCAGCTTCTATCAGCCGCAGGGCTCGCTCTGGTACTTCCCCCAGGCCTACAAGCTCATCGAGCACGGCAAGTATTTGCTTATGGCGCCGAGCAAAGACCGCTCCGGCACCCTCGGCTTCCGCTGTGTCGTGGACTTGGAAACTTGAAACTGGAAATTGGAAACGGGAAACCAGAGATTGGAAATTAGTGCTTCCAGTTTCTGGTTTCTAATTTCCAGTTTCCGCTTTACGGAAGGAAACGAGAAACCGGACAGCGGAAGCTCGAAAACACGGGTGCCAGTTTCCAGTTTCTAATTTCCAGTTTCCGTTTTTCTGGCTTCCAGTGCTTGACAAGAGGGCGGAGATTCGCGTAGTGTAAGCGCTTGCATTTCACGGATGTTCCTGTGGAGACCGAATGTGGATAGCCCGTTCGCCCGCCCTCGCCGAATGAGCAGCGCCAGCCTGTCCTGTCCGGTGGCTCGACCGAATCCGATTGCAAAGTGAGGCCTCGATGTCAAAGGAAAAATTCGTTTTGGGAATCGACTACGGAACCGAATCGGGCCGCGTGGTGGTGATCCGCGCGCGCAATGGGGAAGAGATCGCCTCTGCGGTGATCCCGTACCCCGATGGGGTGATTGACGAGAGGCTGCCGGGCGGGCCGCGCCTGGAACCCGATTGGGCTTTGCAGAACCCGCGCGATTACCTCCTGGTGGCCGAAAAGGGAGTCCCCAAGGTGCTGAAAGCCGCCCAGGTCAAGGCCGAGGATGTCATTGGAATCGGCACGGACTTCACGGCGTCTTCGCCCCTGCCCGTCAAGAGCGACGGCACACCACTCTGTTTTCTTTCGCAGTACCGCAAGCGCCCGCATGCCTGGGTGAAGCTCTGGAAGCACCATGCCGCGCAACCGGAGGCGAACCAGATCAACGAAGTGGGGCGGGAACGGAACGAAGAGTTCATCCAAGTTTATGGCGGCAAGTATTCTTCCGAGTGGTTTTTCTCCAAAGTCTTGCAGGTGCTGAACGAGGATGCCGAGATTTACGAGGCCGCTGATCGGTTCATCGAAGGCGCCGACTGGATTGTCTGGCAGTTGACGGGTGAAGAGAAGAGGAACACGTGCACGGCCGGTTACAAGGCCATGTGGATCAAAGGCCGGGGATTTCCATCCCGGGAGTTCTTCCGCACCCTGCACCCGCGTCTTGAGAACGTTATCGAGACCAAGGTGGGGACAGACTTCTACCCGCTCGGCCAAAAGGCGGGGGGGCTGACAGCATTCTGGGCTCGGAAGACGGGGTTGAAGGAAGGCACCCCAGTCTCGATAGGCAATGTTGATGCACACGTAGCCGTCCCCGCTTGCACAGTAACCGAGCCCGGTTCTCTCGTGATGATCATGGGGACTTCGATTTGCCACATGGTGCTCGGCAAGGAACGCCAGATGGTGGAGGGCATGTGCGGGACGGTGGAAGATGGAATTGTCCCAGGCTGGTGGGGCTTCGAAGCCGGACAATCCGCCGTCGGCGATATCTTCGCCTGGTTCTTCGAGCACGGCGTTCCGGATTATATCCATCGTGAAGCGCGCAAATCGAAAGTCCCCTTCGCCGCCGTACTCGAGAAGCGCGCCGCCGCCCTCAAACCTGGGGAGTCGGGGCTGCTGGCGCTCGACTGGTGGAATGGCAATCGCTCCGTGCTGGTGGACGTTGACTTGACCGGAGTGCTGCTCGGAATGACCCTGGCCACCAAGGCCGAAGAAATCTATCGTGCCTTGATCGAAGCCACCGCGTTTGGCACGCGAACGATCATCGAGGCCTTTGAATCGAAGGGCGTGGAAGTGAAAGCCCTCGTGGCCTGCGGGGGCCTGCCGGAAAAGAATAAGCTGCTCATGCAAATTTATGCCGATGTGACCGGACGAGAGATTAGGATCGCGGAACGGCTTCAGACTTGTTCTGCCTTGGGCTCAGCCATGCACGGCGCGGTTGCTGCCGGGCACTCGGGCGGCGGCTACGATACCATCGCTGAGGCTGCAGGTCATATGGCCCACGTGCAGAAACTGACTTACCGGCCGAAGGCCGAGAACCATGCAATCTACAATCGGCTCTTCAAAGAGTACCAGACTCTGCACGACTATTTCGGCCGCGGCGCCAACGATGTGATGAAGCGGCTCAAAGCTTTGCGCCGCGAGCAGGCGGCACATTGAACGCTCAATTGCCAGCCACCGGCCGCCGGCAAAACGGAGACGGATTGACTCCTGGGTGGTAGCTGATAGCTGATAGCTGACTGCTGACGAGTGATAACTTTTGCCTATGTCAAAGATCGAACAACTGCGTGAGGAAGTCTGGAAGGCTAATCTGGGAGTATATCGCGCGGGGCTCGTAACCATGCACAGCGGAAACGCGAGTGGAATTGATCGGGAGCGCGGGGTGGTGATTATCAAGCCCAGCGGCATGGATTACGACCGGATGCAGCCGCAGGATATGGTCGCTACCGACCTCGAGGGCCGGAAGCTGAAGGGCGCATGGAATCCCTCCGTGGACCTGCCCGACCACCTTTACATCTACAAGCACTGCCCGCATATCGGCGGCGTCATCCACACCCACTCGAATTATGCGACGAGTTTTGCGCTGCTGGGAAAGCCCCTGCCCGTCTATTTGACGGCCATCGCGGATGAGTTCGGCGAGGAGATACCCTGCCTTCCTTACGTGGATAACAGGGCTGACCATATTGGCAAAGCGATCGTGAAACACATGGGCAAGAAGGCCCCCGCCGTGCTGCTGGCGCATCATGGCGTTTTTGCCTTCGGGCCCACGCCGCGTGCTGCGCTCAAAGCCGCCGTAATGATCGAAGACGTTGCCAAGACGTGCCATCTTGCGTTGCTGCTCGGCAAGCCGAAACCCTTGCCGCCCGTGGAAATCAAGAAGTGGTGGGACCGCTATCACACGACCTACGGCCAACCGAAAAAGGATTGAGCTTGCTCGTTGCCAAGTTTTTGCGTATGGTGTTTGGGCCGTAACGTTGTCCATTGAGGTACGTTTATGAGCTTGTCCTTCTCGTTTTGCTCGCTTGCCCTGCTGGCCGCCGATCCGCAGACCGCCAGCCGCCTCATTTCGCTGCATTCTCCGGACATCGCCGTCATCGCCATTTATTTCGCCATGGTGCTGGGAATCGGCGTCTATCTCCGGCGATATACGAAGAGCGGCAAAGACTTTTTCCTCGCCGGCCGGGAAATAACCGCCTGGGTGGCGGGGCTGAGTTTCGTGTCCGCCAATCTCGGCGCGCTGGAGCTGATGGGGTGGGCCGCGGCCACATATCAGTATGGCATCCTGGCGGCGCACTGGTATTGGATTGGCGCCATTCCCGCCATGCTCTTCCTGGGCATCGTCATGATGCCCTTCTACTACATCTCGAAGACTCACTCCGTTCCCGGCTTCTTGCAACTGCGTTACGGGGAATCCGCGCGGGCGCTGGCGGCCACCATGTTCACCTTCATGACCCTTTTTATGGCCGGCATCGACATGTACGCCATGGCACTGGTCATGAAGGTGGTGCTGGGCTGGGACATCCACTTCAGCATCTGGGTCTCGTCAATCACGGTGGCGATCTATGTGGCCCTGGGAGGGTTGTTCGCCGCCATCTTTAACGAGGTCCTTCAGTTCTTCCTGATCTGGTTGGGCGCCTTGTTGATTCCGATTCTCGGTTTGATTGAGACCGGCGGCTGGTCCGGCCTGGTGGCGCGCATTCACCAGAATTTCCCCCAAGGCGATTACACCCACCTCTGGCGCACCTTGGGCAGCGCCGCCGACAATCCCATGGGCATCCAGTGGGCAGGAATCGTTTTCGGCCTCGGCTTTGTGATTTCCTTCGGCTACTGGACCACGGATTTTCTGGTGGTGCAGCGCGTGATCGCCGCCAAGGACATTCGTGCCGCCAAGTTTGCGCCCATCATCGGCTCGTTCTTCAAAATGGCCGTGCCCTTTATCGTGATTTTGCCGGGACTGCTGGGCTTGGCTGTTCTAACGGATCACTCCGGGCACCTGATCCACCTCGTTGCGGCCTCGTCCCAAGCGGCCAAGAATGGCGCGCCTACTTACAACGAAGTCCTGCCGCTGATGCTGGCCCGCTACTGCGGCCCAGGGCTGCTGGGACTGGGCATCACCGCGCTCATCGCCGGTTTTATGTCCGGTATGGCCGGTAACGTGAGCGCCTTCTCCACGGTTTGGACCTACGACCTCTATCGGAGTTTCCTCAGAAAGAATGCCTCCGACAATCACTACGTGAAGATGGGTCGCTGGTGCATCATCCTGGGCGTGCTCATCAGCATCGGCACGGCCTATCTGGTGATGCAATTCGCCAGCATCATGGACTATGTACAGGCACTTTTCAGTTTCTTCATCGCGCCGCTCTTCGGTACCGTGGTGCTCGGTATGTTGTGGAAGCGGGCGAGCCCCGCCGGTGGTTTCTGGGGGCTTCTCTGCGGCACCGTCTCCTCCATCAGCATGTGGGCTCTGGTCAGAGCAGATCCCCGAATGCTGGCTTACGTCGCCCTCTCGAGCCATGCCAAAGCCATGGCCGAGAACATGTATCGGGCGCTTTGGTCGTGGATTGTGTGTGTGACCGTCACCGTTGTCGTCAGCTTGCTGACGCGCCCGAAACCCGTCGAGGAGTTGACCGGCTTGGTCTACGGATGTACGAAACTGCCCAGCGAGGGAGATCTGCCCATCTGGAAGCGCCCCATCTTCTGGGCCGTAGTTTCATTGGCTCTGTTCCTTGTTCTACAGTGGAAGTTCTGGTAATTTTGGATTTTAGATTTTGGATTGGATTTCAGGTCTGTGCGGCGTCGGACCGCAATGGTTTGCTGAAAGCTGATGGCTGAAGGCTGACAGCTTTTTGAGGTATGTTCCCATGAGCGAAGGTCATCGCATGGTTCCCGTCTGGTTCTTCGTTGGGGTGATTCTGCTGATTTACGGAGTGCTCATCCTGGCCACGGGCATCTACGAATTCTCTCACCCGCCTGACACCGTGCTTGCGAATTTGCACCCCGCAATCTGGTGGGGAGCGCTGCTCACCATCGTGGGCGGCGTCTACGTCTACCTGTATCTGCCGCGAAAATCCTGAGGCTTTACACTTCCGGGATTCCCAGGTCGCTCGACCCCAGCGGCGACATCTTCGCCTGGGGCGCGTATTCCTCGATCATTTCCAACGCGATGCGTGCCCGGTGTACGCGCTCACGCCCCAGTCTCGCGGCCAGATCCTCGAGATGCTTGCCGGAGGGGTAAATATCCGGCGCGTTGCGCAGACCGAACTTGAAATATACGGGCGCGGCCACCCGCAGGATTTGGGGCATTTCATAATAACGGACGAATCCTCCGAAGTTATCCGGCACTTCGATGTAGAGGTCGATAGGAATATCCACGGCTTGCCGGATGGAGCCGATCTGGGCGGGTGTCAAGTCGGTGGGGATATTCAGGGTCGAGACGCCGGCATTCTCAAATAGCTTGGCCGTGGCGGGATTGGCCGCGGGAAGCGTGACGGAACTCTTGATGATCAAATTCTTGGGCAGTTCACCCGCCTCCTTCATTTCCTTGAGCACCCAGATCAGGCCCAAATCCGCAGGCAACACGCTGCGAATGCCGAGGTCGCACGCCTTGCGGACGTCCGCGAGGGCGTAAACCAGTTGGTCCGCCCCACGGTGTTGCAGACCAATCACCTTGCCTGCCGCGGATACCGTTTGGGCGCCGGTCTCGAAAGGCGCCCGGGGGCCGACAAACAAGCAGACTTCAATCCGCTCGCCGGCGCCCATGCGCGCCATCTCGCGAATTTCGTCTTTGGTCAGCAGCATGATGCCGCTTCCCTGGCTGACGCGATGGATCGGCACCTTGAGTTCCTTCGCGGCCTCCAGCACTTCGCGAAAGACACGCGGTCCTTCAACACTGGGGATCTCGAAGCGGTAGTCCCCTCCATCCTTGAATCGCTTGCCGCTGGGCTCGAGCGCGTGGTTGTCTTCACTTGGGAGCATGAGTTTAGCCAGGAATTGTCGGGTTTGCTTCATGAGAGACTCCAACTTCAGAAATGCTGACATTGGAAAAGATTCGTCCGTCGTCAGTGGTCCGTTGTCCGTTGTCATTTGCCAGTTGTCCGTGGTCCGTCGTCCCGCCGCGGCGGGTCAGTTGTCGGGGGTTTTCCGCCATCAGTCGAACGGAACAACTAACCACTAGCCACTGACAACTGACGACTGACAACTGACTACTGCGTATACTTTAAATAAACCGTTCTCGTCTCGGTATAGAAATCGAGCGCGGCCGGCCCCTGCTCGCGCATGCCGAAGCTCGATTCCTTGGTGCCACCGAAGGGAAGCTGATATTCCACGCCCGCGGTGGGCAGGTTTACCGTAATCAAGCCAGCTTCAATGCGATTGATGAATTGGTGAACATGCGTGAGGTCGCGCGAAACAATGGAAGCTGAGAGGCCGAAGCGGGCGCAGTTGGCGAGCCGCAGGGCGTCCTCAAAATCATTCGCTACCATCAGTGCCAGGACCGGGCCAAAGACCTCCTCCTGCGCAATGCGCATTTCAGCCGTGACGCCGGCGAAGATGGTGGGCTCCACATAATAGCCCAAATCGTAAATTCCACCCGTAAGGCGATTCCCTCCGCAGAGCAACTGCGCCCCTTCTTGCTTGGCGATTTCGATGTATTTCAAGTCCGTCTCGAGCTGGTTCGCATCTACCGCCGGTCCGATCTCGATGCCGGGCTCGAGGCCGTTTCCAACCTTCAACTTTTTGGTCTTGGCGGTAAGCTTCTCGACTAAAGGCTCGTAAATGGCTTTCTCAATGATGGCTCGGCTACAGGCGGTGCATTTCTGGCCGGTGGAAAAAAACGCACCGTTCACCAGGACGGCGGCGGCGTAATCGAGGTCCGCGTCCTTGAGCACGATTGTGGGGTTTTTGCCGCCCATTTCGAGTTGAAGGCGAACCCTCCTTTTCGTCGCCTTCTCGTAGAGCGCGTTGCCCACCTCGCAAGAACCCGTGAAGGAGACGGCGCGGATGGCGGGGTGCTCGACCAGCGCGTTGCCGGCCCAGCCGCCGCTCCCCGTCACATAATTGAGAACCCCGGCAGCAATGCCCGCTTCGTGAAGCGCCTCAACGATCCGATAGGCGCTGAGCGGCGCGAGTGAAGCAGGCTTGATGACCACGGTGTTTCCCGCCACCAGTGCGGGCGACATTTTCCACGCCGGAATGGCGCTGGGGAAATTCCAGGGAGTAATGAGGGCCACGACTCCCAGCGGCTTGCGCAGGGTGTAACAGAAAACGTTCTCGCGCTCGGAGGGAATCTGGTAGCTGAACTGGCGCGGCCCCTCGCCTCCGAAGTAGCGCAGGATGTTGATTGCCCGCTTCACTTCTCCCTTAGCTTCGGGCACCGTCTTGCCTTCCTCCCGCGTCATCTCCTCGGATAGTCTCTGGAGACGGCTTTCCATGATTTCGGCTGCCTTATAGAGGAATTCACCCCGTAAAGGAGCGGGAAGCGCGCCCCACGCCGGTTGCGCTTTCGCTGCGGCGTCACACGCTTCTTGAATGTCGTCCGGGCCCGAAGATTGAAACAGGCCGACAGTCTCGTTTGTATTGGCAGGATTGAGGTTGGGGAATGTCTTCTTCGTCTTGCACTCAACCCACTGACCTGCTATGTAATTTCGATAAACATCCGCCATGACAAAAGCCCCCCTGAAGAGAAAAAAGACCTGAATCAAGGAAGATTGAATTATGGATGACCGTTTGAATTGTAGTCAAGCTGAAGCTTTGCCGGAGATAGGGTCAATTGTGCCGGCGGGCCCCTGCCACGGGATGCCGTGGGTGTCGGGCCGGCTCTTCAAAAGCAGAGGGCACTGGGCAGTGAAAGCACCTAGAATTAACACCGATGAAGGCGAAAGCTGATAGCTGACGGCTGATGGCTGACAGCACAACCGACAACTGCCCTCGATGCGCGCCACAGAAGTTGAGCCTTTCAAGAGGCGGCTGCATCAAATCCATTGGGAAGTAAGTAAGGGAAACATCAATCGCACCAGCCAAAGGAGCTTCTATGCCATTCACACTTCCACCGCTGCCCTACGCTTTTGACGCGCTGGAACCGTATATCGATAAGATGACCATGGAGATTCACCATGGCAAGCATCATGGAACTTACGTAAGCAATTTGAATAAGGTGCTGGAGTCGGCGCCGGGCCTGGCCGGCAAGACCGTCGAGGAGCTGCTGGCCAACAACTTGAGCCTCGTTCCGGAGAGCATCCGAACGGCGGTGCGCAACAATGGCGGTGGCCACATTAACCACTCCATGTTCTGGCAGGTTATGGCGCCCCAAGCCGGCGGACAGCCCAGCGGCCATCTGGCGGAGGCCCTCCAGAGCACCTTCGGCAGCTTCGGCCAGTTCCAGGAGAAATTCACCGCCGCCGCTCTGGGACGCTTCGGCTCGGGCTGGGCGTGGCTGACGGCTCAGGGGGGCAAGCTCGACATCTACTCGACCGCCAACCAGGACAGCCCTGTGATCGAAGGCAAGCATCCCGTCATGGGTCTCGACGTTTGGGAGCACGCCTACTACCTCAAGTACCAGAACCGCCGGGCCGAATACATCGCCGCTTGGTGGAAGGTGGTGAACTGGGCCGAAATCGAGAAGCGATTCAACACCGTGAAGTAGGTGCGACCCTCATGGGTGGCGCGGACAGTGTCATTCTGAGGCCCCCGTTCTCTGGGGGCCGAAGAATCCCCGCAGTTTCTTTGACCCGCGGGCCGACAACCTTCACCATCGGCCGCATACATACAAGGCAATGTATGCGCCACCCGCGTAGGAGTTTCATGCTGCCTCCAAGGACGAAGCCGGTTAAGATCACCGTGGGTCGCCCGTACGACGCAATGTCGCGCAGACGAGAACCTCATTCGAAGTTTCCTTTTTAGGACTTCCTGTAGCGAACAGTACACCTGACAACCTCGATTTGCAATGATTCGTGCGCGGCTGCGGGGGAACTGTCCATCCTTGATCCCCGCAGGGGATCCATACAGTAGCCGGGGGCAACGCCCCCGGAAAGTGCGCCCCACACAAGGTCCGACCCGTCAGCTGACGGGTCGAATTCGGGTGACGTCACCCCGGTCTTGCGGCCCACGGCTCAAGGGAATACGACCCCTCCAGGGTCGGGGAACGAGCCTCGCGCTTTCCGGGGGCGTTGCCCCCGGCTACTATCTTGTGCCCTTGCAGGGCACGAAAAACCTGCCCTTCGGTCTTACCCCGCGGCACCCCGTTTCTGACATCACGGATAGCCGCTTTCGGCTATCCATGCTCAGAATGACAGCATGCCTGACGAGTGCAGGGGTGTCACGCTGAGCAGAGCAATCGAGCCGTGGAATGCAACGGACTTACTCAGCGACGCGCGGGGGAGGAGTCTGCTATTCTTATTGTTGAACGACGAAGGATGCAGGCGGTTGCTGCTCATTGTGCAGGGCGAAACTTACAACTGAGGATGCCTAAATGAATCCCGATGCGCGAGTGGGTTTGAAACGGACCTCGTCGCGGCTCTTCACGCGATATTGGCCAATCGGTCTGGCTTTGTTTCTCGCGGCATCTCACGCGCTCGTCGGTCAGGAGCCGGGCAGAGAGATCACGACCTACCCCGTTGTCGAACCGCGCGCGGGAGAAACCTGCATTGTGTGCGACAAAACAGTTGGGGCAACGGATCGAGTATACGAGGTTGAGGGGCAGCGCGTGCCCGTGCACATGGGAGCTTGTGACAATGCCTTCAGACGCGCACCCGAGCATTTCCTTGCGCGGCTGAAACCACGCGGGGCCTTCTTGGGGGCGGAGCCAAACCTTGGACCCAACTTCTCGCTGGGATGGTTCGCCTTCGGAATCTACGTTCTCCTGGGCCTGGTGTTTGGGGCGTTCTGCGCTTATCGCGCTGTTAATCATGCACTCAGACCATGGCCATGGTTTCTTGCCGGCTTCTTTTTGAACGTTTTTGGTTTTCTGGCCCTTGTTACACGGCCTGCGGGCGATCGCAGCATGGCGGGATTACCTCCGGGCTTGGTCAAAGTGCCCACCACCTATTCGCCAAGGGTTTGCCCCCGGTGTGGGGAAATGAACCATCCTTCTGCAACGTCTTGTGTTGGGTGCGGAAATAAAATCGAACCTCTCGTGACTTCTGAGGTTGCTCGGGCGGCCCTCGGAGCCACTCCCTCGGGCCAGGCTGGTAGGGGCTGAGAATTGTGTGCCAAAACTCGCCGGCGGCCTATGGAGGCGGGCTTTGGGCGGCAATAGATCTTTAGGAACGTAGTGCTAGTGTCCTGAGTCAAAAGTTCGTTGAAGAAGCAAGCCCGCGCAGCGGGCGAAAGAATGTAGCCCACGGTCCCGCAGGGCGGGATGGGTCAGCGAGCCCTCCCTCACCCCCTCCCCTCTCCCGCTCGGGCGGGAGAGGGGTGTCCCCGCTCTGCGGGACGGGGTGAGGGCTCTCCACCCCAGGGCTTGCGCCCTGGGCTATCCCGCCTTGCGGGACCCCTGACGGGGCTGCAAAAAGGCCGCCCGCATAAGGAAAACTTTGTCAGCGAACTTCTGACTCAGGACGCTAGATTGTGGCCCTCGGCCAGGACCAAAAGCAGATTCTTCGCCACGCTGCGCTCCGCTCAGAATGACGGCTCTTTATGCTCGACAAACTCAAGCAGCAGATCGATGCGATTCTCAGCAGTGGTGACATGCCCCAGCGCCGCCCGGCGCTGAACTCGCACAACGAGAGCAATATCCCGGGCCTTTATATCATCGGCGATTTGGCAGGAGCGCCGGTGATCAAGCTGGCCATGGGGCAGGGTTTCGAGGTTGTGGAACATATCGCCAGCCTGCCCGACGCTCGTTCTAACGACCCATCGGTGTTTGATCTGCTGATCGTGGGAGCGGGCGCGGCCGGCCTGAACGCCGCGCTTGCCGCCAAGGAAAAGGGGCTGCGTGTTCTGGTTCTTGAGAAAGCGAAGATTGCTAATACCATTGAAGACTTTCCGGAAGGCAAATGGGTTTATGCAGAACCGGATGCCACACCACCGAAGGGGAAGCTCTGGCTGGACGGCGCCCGCAAGGAAGACCTGATCGCGCGCTGGCATCAGATCGTGCGCGACAACGGGCTGGAGGTGAGGACGGAAGAAGGGCTGAAATCGCTCGAGCGCCAGAAAGACGGCGCCTTCCGCGTCGCCAGCGACAAAGCTGAGTATCGCGCGCGCCGGATCATTCTCGCCACCGGCCAGCGTGGTAATCCTCGCAAGCTCCACGTGCAGGGAGAGGAGCGCGAGCGGGTTTACCACCGCCTTTATGCCCCGCGGCATTACAAGGACCAGGACATCCTGGTGGTGGGAGGCGGGAACAGCGCCGTGGAAGCTGCGCTGGTGCTTGCGAAACAGAACCGCGTGCGACTTTCGTACCGGGGCAGCGAGTTCTCACGGCTTTTCAAGGACAACGAGCGGAAGCTCAACGAAGCTGTCGCACAGAAGCGCATTGAGGTCCTGCTCGAATCGAAGGTCGTGGAGTTCGGGGAGCGCACGGCGCGCCTCGAGATCGACCGCGGTGGGCGTCAGGAATCCCTCGAGGCGCCTTACAATCATGCTTTCGTTCTGATCGGCGCGGAATTGCCCGCCACATTCCTGAAGTCACTTGGCGTCAAGATGGAAAATGAGTGGAATGGCAACCCGCTGCACGCCGCTGCGCTGGTTCTCCTGGCCCTGTCGGGTATTTGGGTCTTGGGTGGTCACGCCCAGCTCGCTGGACACAGTCTGCTCACTGTTCCCACTTGGTTAGGCGGGCTGGGGGCTGCCGCCGGCGTGGGTGCGCTCGTGGCACTGGGCCTACGCGATAACCGATACGCTTGGCTGGGGGTGTCGTTCCTGGTTTGCTACACCGTGTATGCCGCCAAGGTGGGTTCTGGGAACGAATTCTGGCCTTATCGTGATTGGGGTTACAAGGCGCTCTCATTTCTCAACCGTCCGTGGTCTTTCTGGTATACCGTTCTTTACACGCTCATCATGACGGTCTTCGGCTTTCGGGCCCTGAAACGTTGGGGACTCGACCGCAAAGACAAGTTCCAGATTTGGCGTTACATCAGCCTCATCTCCTTCCAGTGGATTTTCTTCTTCCTGATCCCCGAGTTTCTTTTTCAATGGGCGGTGAAGTATCAGTGGGTGGGAGCGCGTCTGGCCTCTGACCCGGCATTCGCCCAACAAGCTTGGCGCGCTTACGGGATCATCTACGCTTGGCCGTTGTTCTTCTACACCTTTTTCAACAATCCTCATGAGATTTGGATTGTCTGGGGAGTGCTGCTGGCCTTCATCGTCATTCCCATCTTTGTTTTGTTCCAAGGCAAGCGGTATTGCTCCTGGATTTGCGGGTGTGGCGGGTTGGCGGAAACTCTCGGGGACCGCTGGCGGCACTTGGCGCCCAAGGGGCGAACCAGCATCAAGTGGGAATGGATGAACTTGGCCGTGCTGATCGCCGCCACGGTCGTCACTGTGATGGTACTGCTCAAAGACAGCGTCAGCTTGCTGGGCCATCCTGCAGCCTGGGGGCTGGATACCTATCACCTCTTTGCGGACGTGTGGCTGGTAGGCATCCTCCCCGTCACGCTCTATCCGTTTCTTGGCGGCAAGGTCTGGTGCCGCTACTGGTGTCCCCTGGCTAAGCTGATGCACCTGATGAGCAAAGCGTACACGATGCTGGGAATAAGCCGCTTTGCCATCGTCGCCAACGATAAGTGCATCGCTTGCACCGAATGTTCTCGCCATTGCCAGGTGGGAATCGACGTGATGAGCTATGCGCTCAAGCAGCAGGTCCTGGATAACGCCACCAGTTCTTGCATTGGTTGCGGCATTTGCGTCAGCGTCTGCCCGATGGATACGCTCTCCTTCGGCGGCGGGAAGCAAAGCTTGGTCCGGATTCAACCCCGTCGCGCGGCTCCTGCGGTTTCCCAGAATTGAATTCCAAGAGAGAAGAACAACAAGAGACAAAGTACGAGAAAGACAAAAAACAAAAAGGGGACACTTCTATTCGGATAAGGATGTGGACATTTCTAATTGGGCTTGACACGAAGTTTCTGCTCTTCTTGACCATTTTCCCGCGCATGATAAAATGAATGGCTTTTGCAAGTGCACTTTAGGCTCTCCTAGGGAAGTTCTCCCGAAGAAATAGCGTCGGAGAATCCGGTCCCACCCTCGCAGAGGGTGAATAGAAAAGGAGAATCAGTCGGAGGCAATTCGATGTACCTTCCCGCAATCCTGAGTATCAGTCTGCTTTCATTATTTGTGGCATTTTTCTTCGCTCGGCAGGTGCTGGGCGCAGACACGGGCACTGCCGAGATGCAGGTTTTTTCCAATAGCATCAAGAAAGGAGCCGAGGGCTTCCTCCGGCTCATGCGCGCTTGGGTCGCAAATGCCTGGCCCCAACGCCGCCGAATGGCTAAGACATTCGTGGCTAGCGTTGCTGTGACATTGGTGGGGGCTGCCGGAGCTTTTGCACGGCCCCCCGAGGGAGCTCCCAGTGGCGAAGCCAATCTGAAGCTTCCGGACCTTTCCCAGGTCCAGTTCCTCGGCGTCACCGGCCACAGGTTGCTGACCATCGGCATTCTGTTTTGCATCTTCGGACTGCTCTTTGGCTTGGTCACCTACAGCCGCTTGAAGAATCTGCCCGTCCACCGCGCGATGGGAGAGATGTCCCAGTTGATCTGGGAAACTTGCAAAACCTACATCATCCAGCAGGGCAAGTTCCTGCTGCTACTCTGGTCTTTCATCGCCGTCATCATTCTGCTGTACTTCGGCGTGCTGCTGAAATATGAAGCCCTGCGCGTGGTCGTCATCCTGGCGTTCAGTGTGGTCGGGATTTGCGGCAGTTACGGGGTCGCGTGGTTCGGCATGCGCGTCAACACGTTCGCCAATTCCCGCACGGCCTTTGCCAGCCTTCGGGGCAAGCCGTTTCCCGCCTACCAGATCCCTCTCATGGCCGGAATGAGTGTTGGCATGATGCTGATCTCGGTCGAACTCCTGATGATGCTCATCATCCTGCTCTACGTTCCGGGAGACTATGCGGGACCGTGCTTCATCGGCTTCGCCATCGGCGAGTCACTGGGAGCGGCCGCGCTGCGCATCGCCGGCGGCATCTTCACCAAGATAGCCGACATCGGCTCCGACCTGATGAAAATCGTCTTCAAGATCAAGGAAGACGACGCGCGCAACCCCGGCGTGATCGCCGACTGCACGGGCGACAACGCAGGCGATTCGGTGGGACCGACCGCCGACGGCTTTGAGACTTACGGCGTAACAGGCGTGGCGCTCATCACCTTCATCCTGCTGGGCGTCAAGGACCCGGTCATACAGGTGCAGTTGCTGGTGTGGATCTTCGTGATCCGCGTCATCATGCTGGTGGCTGCCGCTGCGGCCTACTTCATTAACGGCGCCATCGCCAAGGCCCGGTACGGGAATGTGGACAAGTTTAACTTCGAGGCGCCACTGACCTCGCTCGTCTGGATTACCTCCCTGGTTTCGATCGGGCTGACCTACGCGGCCTCGGCGTTGATCATTCCCAGCCTGGGCGGCGATGCCTCGATGTGGTGGAAGCTCTCGACGATCATCTCCTGCGGCACGCTGGCCGGCGCCCTCATCCCGGAGTTGGTGAAAGTGTTCACTTCCACCGAGTCGAGGCACGTCAAAGAGGTGGTGGCCTCGGCGAGGGAAGGCGGCGCGTCGCTGGACATCCTGTCGGGCTTTGTGGCCGGTAACTTCGCCGCCTACTACTTGGGGCTGACGATCATGGTGCTGATGGCTATCGGTTCCTGGATTAGCCTCCAGGGGCTGGGAAACTTCATGCTCGCGGCGCCGGTATTTGCCTTTGGTCTTGTGGCCTTTGGCTTTCTGGGCATGGGCCCGGTGACGATCGCAGTGGATTCCTACGGCCCTGTGACCGACAATGCCCAATCGATCTATGAACTGTCCCTCATCGAGCAGGACCCGACCGTCGTGCAGGAAATCAAGAGGGATTACAATGTGGACGTGAACTTCGAGCACGCCAAGGACATGCTGGAAGCCGCCGACGGCGCGGGCAACACGTTCAAGGCCACAGCCAAGCCGGTGCTGATCGGCACTGCGGTGGTCGGAGCCACGACCATGATCTTCTCGATTATCATGGCGCTCACGTTGGGCCTCACGACGAACGTGGACAAGCTGTCGCTGTTGCACGCGCCGTTTGTCCTGGGCTTGGCCACCGGCGGGGCCATTATTTACTGGTTCACCGGGGCTTCGGCCCAGGCGGTGACTACCGGCGCGTACCGTGCGGTGGAGTTCATCAAAGCGCATATCAAGTTGGAGAGCGCGGAAAAGGCGTCGGTCGCCGACAGCAAGAAGGTGGTTGCCATCTGCACGCAGTACGCCCAAAAAGGCATGTTGAACATCTTCCTCGCGGTGTTCTTCGCCACCCTGGCCTTTGCTTTCGTCGAACCCTTCTTCTTCATCGGCTACCTGATCTCGATAGCTACCTTCGGGCTCTATCAGGCCATTTTCATGGCCAACGCGGGCGCAGCGTGGGACAACGCCAAGAAGATTGTCGAGGTCGAGCTGAAGCTGAAGGGCACCGCACTCCACGACGCGACCGTCGTCGGCGACACGGTGGGCGACCCGTTCAAAGACACTTGTTCGGTGGCTCTGAACCCGATCATCAAGTTCACCACGCTCTTCGGGCTGCTGGCCGTCGAGCTCGCGGTCAAGCTGACCGCAACCAGCGGCAGCGATCTGGCGCACGTATTGGCCGCGGCATTTTTCCTGGTATCGTATTTCTTCGTGTACCGGTCGTTTTACGGGATGCGGATTCGCGGTGGCGCGGCCGCTGATGTCGCCTCAGACGTCACAACAACGCCGTGAAGGCCACAGGGAATAAGGAATTGGGAATAGGGAGTAGGGAACAGCACCTCCAACCTGTCCGCTGTTCCCTACTCCCTATTCCCTAGAAACCCCGCGCAGTCCCCTTAATCTTTTTTGCCAGCTTTTCTATCTTGTCCGCCTTGTCGACTATGTCCAGTGAAAGGATATTCTCGTTGGACTTGTTGAGCTCTTCCTGCATGGCCTTTGCGAGGTCAGCAAGCTCGCCCGCATCGCGCTTCATCTTTTCGAAGTTGGCCTTCAGGAGGTCACGCTTCTGTTTTCCCGAGAGTGATGACTGTGAGGATTCCTCGTTGGATTGCGCACGGGGAGAGCGTTGAGGTGCTTCTGGACCATCGGCTTGAGTTGTTGCCTCAGGATGCGAGGGGGCCGCAGTTGCAGAGATGATACGAGGAACGCCCAGCATCTGTCCAGCGAGGGTCACAAAAAGCCAGAGCAGGATTGCAGTCCGGTAGAAAGATAATTTGCAGAAGAGATTTGCCATCCCGATATCCTTAGCCATGAGGGGCGAAGATTACCCTCCCAGATCGCCCAGGGCTTTCTCCACGTCGTCGAAGGCTGATTTCGACAATTCGCAGGCCAAAGGGTCCGTCGCAAGCCGGGCGTAAACATGCTCTCCGATTTTCGAAATCTCCAGCGTCTCACTCTGGTTCTTTTCGCCGAACTGCACCTTGAACCGATACGCGGGTTTGGTCAGCCCGAATGCTGCAAGGTCAGACCCCTTGGGAAACGTAGACGCCCGAAGGTCGCGGAGTCGAGTGAGCAAGGTATCCATCTTGGCGGCAGGAGTCGTCTTTGACCCTCCTCCTGTCTGCTTCCACTGATTGTCTTTTTGCAGGTCGAAGACGCTGTGGCCCTTGGGAGAGTCGATTTCCACGCGCTTCACGTCGAAGTTCGAATACGAGAACAAATCCTTGGCGCGCAGCTCGGCGGGGTCTCTCTGGAATTCGATCAGGAAAGTCGAATTGAGCGTGAAGACCGCCTGGAGCGCGGAGTTCACGGCAAAGTGACGATCGCCCTCCTTATCCTTCTTGCCGAGCCATAGCGTCTGCGTGCCGCCGGGACCCGTCAACTGAAGCCGCAATTCCGGCGAGCCCAATCCATAAGCAGCTTGCTTCTTCTTTTCCTCCGCGGCGATGGATTGCATGGTGAGGCCGCGCAACTGGCTGATCAGGCCATCCACGGCAAAGCGGTCAGCGCGCACCGGGGGCGGCAAAACGAGATCCCAGATCCCTTCAGGATTCTTCTCCAGCGTCCACTTCTTCCCCTTTGAATCCACTTCAATCTTCCGAAGTTGGTCGGCCTCCAGCGTCAGGGCGCGCCGGTCGCGGAGGTCGAAGAGGGTCTTCTCGAGGTTTGATTTCAAGTAGCTCGCCAGAGTGACAACGCGCGGATTACCTGCCACCTGCGCGTAGACCCCGCCGCTCGTCGGCGTGTCATCGCCAAGCAGAAGGGTGAACTTGGGCGGTTTAGAGTCGGTTGAGACCTCCAGGGAATAGGCGGGAGGATTAAGCCCGAATTCTTTCAGGTCTGAAGGGTGCGGATCCACGACCTCGTCCACCGTGGCTGTAGTAAAGTTGTTGAGAACCGTGGAAAGCGTGCCCTGGTTGGCCGAAAGCTTCCTGGGTTCAGCAATCGCCCAAGTGCCCCCGTCGTGCTGGCAGGTCACGGCTTCGCCGTTGCGGGGACGAAAGGTGATGGAGGTTATGTGCTTGCTGTCCAGGGCGAAGATTTTCTCTTCTTTCGGGGCTTCAACCTTCGAGGTTTCGCGGCTGGCGCGCTTGTCCAGATAGGTAAAGATTCCCCAGAGCCCGGCAAGGGCCACCAGCGCGATCAGCGTGTTTAAGTATTTCTTTCTCATCGGCGCTCCCACCAAACCAGAGTGCCGGCCACGATGATCAGGAGGGGTAATCCGATCACGCCCAGCCAAAGGACCTTGTTCATCTGCGCTTGTGTCATCGTCAGGTGCTGGGACTCCGGAGGCTTTGGCCGAACGGAAATCAGATCCACGTCCGCCGAAAGCCAGTTAACCATGTTCATGAACAGGTCGCGGTTGGCCTGGAATCCCAGAAAGGCATTGGCGGGAAGAATGGAAGTGCCCAGGGCGATAAAGCGGCCTTCCGCCTTCTTCTCGCCCTCCCCGCTCAGCGTGCCCGAAACCGCCACCGTAAGCGGACCCTTGATGTCCTTCCCCGCGCGGAATGAAACCTGGTGCATATTGGGATTGAAATCAGCCACCCCAAAGCTTGCATCCGAAGTCTCACAGAAAGAATCTGTGGTCACACCCGCTTTGTATTCCTTCCCCACAGAGAACGACCGGGTGAAAGGAAACAGCGAGGCCTCGCGGGCAATGGGCTGCACAATAGGACTGGAGCCATACTTGAGGATGAGCGGCATGGTGGGCTCTGTTCCGAAAAGCTGCGCGACCGGATTCTGATCGATAACAAGGTCGTTCCGAACCGTCACATTCCAGCCGGCCAAAAGCTTCGAAAGCTCCGGCAAGTCCATGCCCGGGTCGAGCATGAACATGCCCCTGCCCCCTCCGGCCACGTACTTGCCGATGGTATCGACCTCCTGCGGAAGGTAGTCGGTCTTAGGCCCGGCGACAATCACCATCGAACAGTCCGAGGGAATCTCCATCTTCTGCATCAGGGTCACTGCTTTAGTCTGGTAATTCTCGTTCTCGAATTCCTTTTTGACCTTCGAGTAGCCGATGCGCTCCGAGTTCTCCAAGTCCCGCTCCCCGTGGCCCGCGAGGAAGCACGCCGTGCGCTGCCCTTTGAACAGGCGAATCAAAGCGTTGCTGAGGGCTTCCTCCGTGTCGCTCTGGGCCTCGAAGTGGCGGTCACCCGCAGCCACCACAATCGTCCCATAGGTGCGGACGGCGTATTGCTTGGCGAGCGCGGGCTGCCGGTCAACGTCCACGTACCTTACGTTGAGGCGCCGCGTGGCGGAGGAGAACATGTTCAGCAGGTCACGCCGTTGCCCGAAGCTGCGTTCCCGGTCGAACACGTAAATGGTCACATCCTGGTTCAGGCCCTTCAGCAGCTTCACGGTCTGAGGCGCCAGGCTGTATTTCTTGTTCGGCGTTAGGTCCCAGCTATGATCGTGACCGCTCACAAACCAGTTGGCGAGGCTGAGGATGGCGATGACGACCAGCGTATAGACGGCAAAATTCGCGCCTTCCAAAACCCGTCGTCCGCCGCGTCCTTTGAGTTGATCTTTGAAAGCCATGGTTACGGCCTCCCTTTCAGGGCTTCGACCGAGCGTGCCGTCATGAAGATTCCGAAAGTCACAACGGAGAGGTAATAGACCAGATCGCCCAGGTTGATAACGCCCTTGGAGAAATTGTCAAAATGCGTGGTCAGCGCCAGGTAAGCCATCACCCGGCCAACCGGGCCGCTCGAGTAGGCCGTGACCCAGTCAAGCAGAAAGAGCAGGAGGAAAGCCGCCAACCCGACGGCGCCGGCAATAATCTGATTCTTCGTGAAGGTTGAGAACCACATGCCCAGAGCCAGCAAGGCGGCTCCGTAAAGGAGAAACCCCAGAGCGCCTGCCAATAGCGGCTTGGCACTGGGATTGCCATAAATGAACAGAACCGCGAAATAAATGAAAGTGATCACTTCGAGCACTGCGAAGAGGGCCAGCGCCCCGAGGAATTTCCCCAGGATGATCTCCATGTCGGTGAGCGGAGAAGTAAGCAGCAATTCGATAGTGCCGGACCGCTTCTCCTCCGCATAGAGCCGCATGGTAATGAGCGGGATCAGGAAAAGCAGCACCACCGTCATGACGCCAGCTAGGATGGGACGAATGATGTTCTCATTCAGGCTCATCGGCGGCGCCCCCATGCCCCCCATCGCCTCCATTTGGAACGTCCGAGCCATGAAGAACGCCGTTGAACTGTAGAAAACATAGCCGCAGATCAGGGCATAGACGGTCATGACCAGGTACGCAATCGGCGAGTGGAAATAAGCTCGAAGTTCCTTGCCTGCAACAGCCAACATATTGCGCATGTGTAAATCCTTTCGAAAAGTAGAAATCAGAAAGTAGAAATCAGAAAAAAGCAGAAATCAGAAAGTAGAAATCAGAATGGTCCGGTAACCGGCTCACGCGTTCTCTTCTGCTTTCTGCTTTCTAATTTCTAGTTTTGCCTTTGCTCTCGCCATCTTTATCAAGGCGACGAAGATGGCCGTCAGTTCGGAGGTCTCGGTCTTGAGCAACGCTAGTCGCGAGCTAGAAACGATTCCTGCCCCCTCCAGTAGCTCGAGCCAATACATCGTTTCCTCGAGTTCCATCAGCCCAATATTGAGCTTGGCAGCATACTCGGATTTGGACCGTGCTCGAAGACCCTCACGATAGTTGGCCCCCACGGCCGTACCGGAACGGAGAACTTGCTTCCCGATTATTTGCGATTCGCTTCTCTTCGGCAGGGCCGTGTATAACCTGATGATCCGCAAAGCGTAATCTCTGGTCCTGTCCTTCAGGTCAGGTGGAGCTGACCGCCGCTCGCCCTTTTTGTCGATGACTTCAGGATGCTGTGGTCCGAAGCCAGCGAGGTTTGATCCGGTCGCCGGCCCTCCTGGTGCGTCTGATTGATGATTCATGCGCCCAAACGCCGTCTTCGTCGATTAGCCTTTCTCTTCTGATTTCTGCTTTCTGATTTCTAATTTTCTTCGCTCAAGTCCTTCGTCGTAAGCTTCAGGAAGATGTCCTCCAAGCTCAGGCCGCTGGTCTTGAGTTCATAAAGCTTCCAGTGGGATTCCACAACGGCGCGTGCCAACTCGGCGCGCACGTCCTTGCCTTTCTCCGCGTGCACCTCGTAGGTCACCCGCCCGTCGGAGGTGTCGCGCGGCTCCACCAGATTCACGCCTTCGACCCGCTGCAGCTTGTCCCTGACATCCGCCGCCGCACCCTCGACGGTCAGCAGGATGGTCTCAAATCCCTGCAGGCGGCGAGTGAGCTCGTCCGGAGTTCCCACCGCCACGATCTTGCCGGCATTGATCACCACCACGCGCTGGCACGTCTTGGCGGCCTCGGGAAGAATGTGTGTGCTGAGGATGACGGTATGGCGACCCGCCAAGCCCTTGATAAGCTGGCGCGTTTCGATGATCTGTTTGGGGTCGAGGCCCGCCGTCGGCTCGTCGAGAACCAGAACCTCAGGGTTGTGGATCAGCGCCTGGGCCAAGCCGACGCGCTGCCGGAAGCCTTTCGATAGTTTGCCGATCTGGCGGTTCAGCACGTCGGTGACTACGCACCTCTCCGAGATTTCCGCCAGGCGGGACTTTAGCTCGCGACGCGATATACCTTTAATCCGCCCCACGAAGGCAAGGTACTCGGTCACGGTCATATCCGGGTAGACGGGAGGTGCTTCCGGCAGATAGCCCGTGCGGCGCTTGGCCTCCAGAGGTTCTTCCACCACATCGTATCCGGCCACGCGCACCCGGCCCTCGCTGGGCGGAAGATAGCCCGTAATGACACGCATGGTTGTCGTCTTTCCCGCTCCGTTCGGGCCCAGGAAGCCGAGAACTTCACCCTTTTGGGCCTGGAAAGTTACGTCAGAAACGGCCAGAGTCGGCCCGTAGCGCTTCGTCAGGTTTTCAACTTCGATCATAGGAGATCCTTCCTCGCAGGGCCCAACCCGCCCGCAATCTTACACCAGGTAGTTGCCTTACCACTGCTGATCCTCATGACGCATGGGCTCCTGCAGTTGCCTCTGCCCACCGGAATACTGCTGGGGCCAGTGCCGTCGCAAAACCGCGACTTATCACCCTGCTCCCGCCAGTCTGAAGGCACAAGCGCAAGCCTTGAAATATATAATGAATACGGGAAAGTGCGCAAGGTGCCGGGGTCGAAACCCAGCCCTCTCCCACGGGGAGAGGGTGGACCGCGTTCCCGATGCACTTCATCGGGACGCGGGCCGGGTGGGACCGGGGGCAAGTGGTCAAAACCCAGCCCTCTCCCACGGGGAGAGGGTGGCACGCGTCCGGCGCCTTCACCAGCCGACGCGGGCCGGGTGAGGGGGTACTTGCGTCGGCAAGCAAAGTTGTTCTGCCCGGCTGAGTCTTCGCAAGGCTGTTATACTCTCCTCGTGCGCATCCCAACTCAACGCGTCCGCGAATTGCGGCGCAACCAAACCGAAGCTGAAAAAGCGGCATGGTATGTGTTGCGCGGTCGAAGGGTGGGCGCGAAGTTTCGCCGCCAATGCCGCATCGAAAACTGGGTTGTCGATTTCTATTGCTCTGAATATCGACTGGCGATCGAGCTCGATGGCGGTGTTCATTCTCAGCCGAGCCAAATGCGGAAAGACGCTACGAAGGAGGATTATTTGAGAACGCTCGGGATCAGCTTGCTGCGGATTCCGAACGGGTTGGTGCTGGAAGATGCAGAGGAGTTCGTGCGCAGAGTCCGGGAGGCTATCGAGGGGAGGATGGGTCAGATGACGCCAAGATGACCCAGCGACCCCTCACCCGTCCCGCTCCGGCTGGTGAAAGCGCCGGTAGCGGGGCACCCTCCCCGATTTCTGGGGTCCGATGGACCCCATCGGGGTCCAGGAATCGGACTCCCCTCGGGAGAGGGCAAAGACCCGATTCCCTCCCTTTCTCCTCGGGAGAGGGTGAGAGGGCAGAGGTCGGACCGCCGTCTCCAGCCAAAGATGTGGGACATGCTCAGCCCCCTTGGGGGAGAGGGGCTGTGGGGTGAGGGGGTTTCGATTGAAGAATGGAACGGTTATTACGCGACAACGACTGAGAATCCAAAAATCGGAGGCTGGCATGCTTTTCAAAGATCAAGTGGCGCTCGTTACCGGCGCATCAAGCGGCATTGGCCGCGCGACGGCAGAAGCCATGGCGCGGCAGGGCGCGCGAGTCGGAGTTAACTATTGCAAGAATCAAGTCGGGGCGGAACAGGCGGCGGAAACCATTCGTAAGGCAGGGAGCGAGGCGCTTGTCATCCACGCTGACGTCACCCGCGCTGCCGAGGTGCTCGCCATGGTGGAAGCGGTGCGCAAAGAGTGGGGGCGAATCGATATCCTGGTGAATAACGCCGGAGATTTGCTGGCGCGGCGTACGCTTGCCGACATGACCGAAGAATACTGGGACCAGATCATGGCGCTCAACCTGAAGAGCGCGTTCCTGTGCGTCAGAGCCGTGTGGGAGGAGATGGCGGCCCGGAAGACCGGATGCATCATCAACGTTTCCTCCATCGCCGGGAGGAATGGTGGGGGTCCGGGCGCCGCCGCCTATTCCGCTGCCAAAGGAGCACTCCTGACGTACACCAAGAGCCTTGCCAAGGAACTTGCGCCGCACGGCATCCGTGTGAACGGTATCGCGCCGGGTGTCATCGCCACGCCCTATCATGAGCGTTACAGCCCCGGTGAAGTCTTTCAGAGATTCATCGCATCAATTCCCTTAGGCCGCGCGGGTACGGCAGAGGAAATCGCGGACGTCATCGTGTTTCTAGCCTCACCCGCCGCCAGTTTCATCATTGGCGAAACCGTCGAGGTCAACGGCGGAATGCTGATGGACTGAGAAGAGCAGTTGATAGTCGACAGTCGACAGTTTGCCTGCATAGTGAAAACCCCTCCGGGCTGTCATCCTGAGGAGTCCCGATCTGATCGGGACGACGAAGGATCTCTGCAGTTGCTTTTTGGGTTCAGCAGCCCACGACGAGCTGCAGGCATGCTTCGCGGAGTTTACCCTGAGCGCAGCGAACGGGCTCAGCATGACAAGTTTGCGCACTACCGCCATCTTCTGACATCACGGATAGCCACCATCCGCTACCCTCCCTCGGAATGACATGGCCGGGTTTTTTTCGCAACGTGTTACCGCCGCTCAGTTCGACGCGAGGAACTTTCGGATGTCGACAAGCACCTTCTGAAACATCTCCGACGTAAGGCGTCCGGTTTGGGTATTCTGCTGGCTGGGATGGTAGGAGCAGAAGAGTCGCGGCAAGCCGCCCGGCAACGAGAAACTCGCGCCGTGGGCGAATTTGAGTGACGAGCGGCGCGGAAAATCCTCGCGCTGCGACGCCATCACCCGCACATAAGTCTCAAACGCGATCCTACCCAGGACGAGGACGGCGCGAACTCGAGTGAGCAGCCGCAGTTCCGCTTCGAGGTATGGCTGGCAATTCCGCGACTCACAGGGCAGCGGCTTGTTTTTTGGCGGCGCACACCGTAGCGAAGCCGTGATGTAACAGTTCCGGAGCTCCAGACCGTCATCCCTGGAAACGGAAGTGGGCTGGTTCGCCAAACCGGCCTCGTAAAGGCCGCGGTAGAGAAAGTCCCCCGAGCGGTCGCCTGTAAACATCCTTCCCGTGCGGTTGGCGCCGTGAGCGGCCGGCGCAAGGCCCAGGATCAGCAGTTCCGCGTTGGGATCGCCGAAGCTCGGATTCGGCTTTCCCCAGTATTCCCAATCCCGGTACATCCGACGCTTCTCTTTCGCTACCTTTCGGCAATGGCGCACAAGGCGGGGACATCGGGTGCAAGCGATGATCTGTTTTTGGAGCTTTTCAAGTTGGCGCTCAGAGTCCATTACTTTCCAACCTCGTCTGATTCCTCAAGCGAAAACTCATCCCACGTCGGTTTGGCAGGCATACAGAAGAATTGAGGCTTGCCCATGATATGGTAGAGCATAGTAAATGGACGGACAACTGACCACGGACAACGAACCACGGACCACGGACAACGGACAACCTTTCTGATTATGACATGCCCGCGACCCCCACTGACCAACGTCCCCGGAGCGCGAATCCCTTTCCTGCGTACAACATCTAATTTCTTCTGAACGCTCATAGCCGAAAATGGCTATCCGTGATGACAGAAACGGCGTGCCGCGAGGTGAGACCGAAGGGTAGGTTTTTCGTGCCCTGCAAGGGCACAAGATAGTAGCCGGGGGCAACGCCCCCGGAAAGCGCCACGCTCGTTCCCCGACCCTGGAGGGGTCGTATTACCCTGAGCCGCGGGACGCAAGACCGCTGTGACGCCACCCGAATTCGACCCTTTCAGGGTCGGACCTTGTTGGGGGCGCGTTTTCCGGGGGCGTTGCCCCCGGCTACTGTATCGATCCCCTCCGGGGATCAAGGATGGACAGTGGCGAGGACGTTCTGGGGGCGCAAAAACCAGGTAAAGCGCCTTCTCGTCCGCTCGGCCTAAATTGCTCAACTGAAACGACTAGTTCATCGAGTTTCTGGAGAGCTAGTCCCTTTCAGCAACCTGCTAAAGGGACCAAGGAGACGAAAATGGGAAGCATTATGGATGTTCAGCAGGGCGACTGGCAGAATGTGGAATCGAGCACCAAGCCGGTCTTGGTAGATTTCTGGGCGGAATGGTGCGCGCCCTGCCGCCTGCTGGCGCCGACGTTCGAGAGACTCGCCGCGACTTATGGTGACCAAATCAGTTTCGCCAAGGTCAATGTTGACGAACTCCCCGAGGTGGCCGGCCAGTATGGTATCCGTTCGATCCCTACTCTGTTGCTGTTGCGCGGGGGGAAAGTCGTCGAAGAGCTTGTAGGCGCTCGTCCCTACCACGATTTGGCGCGCGTATTGGACCGCTACGTGACTGCCACTGAAAAGTGGCAGCCGCGCCTGGTTCGCCTGGCGAATTAATCAAGGGTTCACGAACTTGAGTGGCTCAACCCCTGCGTGTTTTGCTGCGGCGCGCAAGTTCTTGTCCAAAGTGGCGAGAGGCAGCCCTTCAACGAGAGCCAGATCCAAGTAAGCGGCATCGTAAGATGAAAGCTGATGCTGGCGCGAGATCCGTAGGATGGATGAATAAGTCCTCTCGACGCCTTCGAGGTCCACTTCGACTGGCAGCTCCTCGAGGTCGGCGACGAATGTCTCCAACTGCGTAGCCGTGATGGCCTTCTGCCGCGCTGCTACCACCAGGCTGTTGACGACTTCCAGGGGCCAAACGACGGGCACGAGGGCCTCATCGCCCCTCGCCAAGCACTCGAAAACAGCTTCCGTATATGCCGTCTTCTGGCCCTCAAAGAACCAGCACAAGGCGACCGAGGCATCGAGGACGAAACGTGTCAAAACCGCCTCCCTTCCTCAATCAGTCTCCTCAGAGTGTAGCCTGCGGGCAAACGAGCGCCCTTCCTGGTCTGCCGAATACGCTCGACCACCTCCCGCGGGGCGCGCCTGGATCGCCGGCTCGCAGGCACCAGCATCGCAACATTCTGCCCTCGCCGTGTGATCATGATCTCCTCGCCCTTGGACACTTGTTCAACCAGCGCTGAAAGTCCGTTCTTGGCCTGGAATAGTCCGACGCTGCGCATGGGCGTGTAGCCTCCTTGTAACAAGCTAGCTGACAGTCTAGATTATAAATGGGATAAGGTCAAGTCCCTGTGGCTGCCTTCTCAGGATTTCCAATTTCGGGTCTCAGACTTTGTGTTTGGGCAGTTCCGCGCTCTCCCCCTCACCGTTCGTAGACTTCTCTACGATGAGCAACGCGGGTAATGCTGACGAGCTTGGCAGCGTCATCCACGATGTATACGACGCGCCAGTCGCCTATCCGGATGCGCCAGGAGTCTTTGTATCCCTTAAGCTTCTTCGATCCCACCGGTCGGGGGTCATCGGCAGGTGCCAGAATCTTCTGGTCTATTCGCGCAAACAGAGCATCATCGAGCGCATCCAGTTCCTTCTGGGCGGAGTGCATGATTTCCAGCGAATACTTAACCACGGGGACGGCCACGTTTTATACGGTTAGCCCGGTATTCCTGGTAGGGGATGCTTTTCTCCTTGCGGCGTGATTCGGACACGAGGCCATCCCAGAAATCCTCCCACAGCCCCCCGTGCTTCTTGAGGTCAATAAGCACGGCCGTCCTGCGCCCCTTGTCGTCGGTTACGAATTGGATTCCGGTCATGGCTTCACTCTCCTTAACCTTCATTGTAGCTCAACTCGCCCCGCACGGAGAGCGGGTAGCGCAGAGTTTGTGCAGTTCAAACTCTGCGGCCCTTATTTTGATGAACGTCCATTCATTGGTTACGTGTGGACTCGGTGCTGTTCGGCAAATCTTGTTTTCGCTGAACGTCACGAGTCATGATCGGGCTTGGCCCGCGAAGAGCAAAGAGCCGCAGAGTTTCTGAGAAGCGAAACTCTGCGCTACCTGCTTGATCGAGAAAATATCCCCGAGGGTCAGCTCGCCGTGGCCACTCGCGCTGAATGGACGCGTCGGGCGTCGCAGCCTGTCGTCCTGAGTGCGCCTGGGCCTTCCGCCCACCTAACGAGATGAGAATCATAGTCGTCGTCACCCCCCGCGTGAGCGGGGGTCTAGCCGAATAACTTCATGCCGACCGACTCATCATGAAACGCCTGTCGTTCTGAGTCCGCAGCTTTTGCAAACGCCTGTCGTTCTGAGTCCTGACTTGTCGGGGCGAAGAATCTCCGCAGTTGTCTTTTGCGCTTGGCTAGATGGGCTATTTAAGTAGCGTAGCGATAAGCGAGCGAACCGCAAAGTGTATCAACATGATACACATATGCGCTTTTCCATATGTCCTTAGCGCTCTTCTAACCCCTTGAAAACACATGGGAACATGATGTCGCTGGCGCAGAACACTTCAAAAAAGCGAGATGAATCGGAAAAATGGAAATCCCGTCCACATAAGAGTTGGATTCCCCAGTCGTCAGCCTGCGTGACAATGCTCCCCGTCAGGCACTCCGCCACAAAGCCACCATCCGCTTCCAGATCCGAGGCTGAGCGGTCAGTGACCTCGACTTGTGCGTCTCGCGCCCGTGAAGATGCAGACGCCTCCCGGGCTCGACGCAATGCGATATTAAACCCTCTTCTACCTTTTCGGTTCCCATTTCACAAAGAATTCCTTGATGCTTTCGTAGCTCATGTGGCGGGCGTCAGCAAACTGGCCCTGGTCCATGGCGTAGAGGAGATTGCCGCCAGGGTCAAGCACCGCCAGCGCAGGAATCCCGTGCTTGAGGGGCACGTGATACTTCTCGCCGATGTCCTGGTTCTTGTCGAACCGGCCCACATCAACTTTCACGACCTCGTAATTCGTCGCGATCAGAGCGGCCAATTCTTCCTTGTGCATCTGCGCGTCCAGGGCGCGGCAATCCCCACACCAATTGGCGCCAAAAACCAGGATGAGGTTCTTGTGGGCTTTCGAGGCTTCAGCGATCGCCGTTGTGATCTGCTGATGTGCGTCCGCCTTCTCATCATAAGGCGGCTGGTCAGCGGCGATGGTCACGCCGGCCAGGAGGACAAGGGGCAGGAATCCCAGAAAATCCTTAGGACGAAGCATGGTCTCTCCTTTGAGCTCCATGATAAGTTAAATCGGGACCTCCAGTCTCCCTGTTTGAGACCGGGCCTGCCTGGTCGTTGATGGGGAACGCGTACGGGCGCCCCTGGTAGACGCCTGTTGTGGGCGGGCACAAGCCGCCCCTACATAAGACCCACCGGTTGTGATAGCATCGCAGGGTAATGGGGCCTGCTCACATTCTGCGCCCTGGAGTGAAGACCTTGAACGAACCATACGCCCGACAACCCGCTTCCAGGTTTCGTTTTGAGGAGATCCTCTATGAAAAGAGAGACGGAGTGGCTCGTGTCACTCTGAACCGCCCGGAGGTGTACAACGCCTTTTCCGCGCAAACCCTGCGGGAGATGGTCGAAGCCTTTCGCGACGCCTCATGGGATGATTCCGTGGCGGTCGTGGTCTTGACCGGAGCCGGCGACAAGGCCTTCTGCTCCGGCAGCGACGCGAAGGAGTTTGCGCAGCAATTCCTGCGCCGCCCGCGAAATTTCTGGAAGTATCAAGGCTTGCTTCTGGAGGCCCTGGAGCTTTTCCGCCACGTCGGCAAGCCCACCGTGGCCCGCTTGAACGGCGTGGTTGCAGGCGCGGGCAACGACTGGAATCTGGCCGCCGACCTCGCCATCGCGGCCGACCACGTGCGTTTTATCCAGGTCGGCACGCGCGTGGGTCTGGTGGAAGCGTGGGGGACAACCCAGTGGCTTCCCTTGGTGGTAGGCGAGCGGCGGGCGCGCGAAATGCTCCTGAAAGGCGAGGAGATCACTGCCGAGCAGGCCCTGAGTTGGGGCCTGGTGAACGAGGTGGTCCCCTACAAGCAACTGGACCGCGCCGTGAATGCGCTGGCGGCAAGGCTGGTCCAGAACCTGCCGGAGTGCGCGCGCTACGCTCGCCAACAACTGGGCTTCTGGAAGGACCTCGCGTGGGCAATGACGGCCGGGCATGCACGCGATTGGTTGACGGTCCACTCCACCGCCTGGGAGCCTTACGAGGGCGTCCAGGCTTTTATCGACAAGCGGCCGACGGATTACAAATCTATCCGCAGTCGCGCTGCCGCCGGAGGGTCCAGCGAATCCGTCTGGGGCGCGCCCACAAAAAAGTGCGAGAACTGCGGCGCCAAAGGAATACCGGAAGGGTTTGATTACTGCGGGAAGTGCGGCAGTAAGTTGCAATGACCTCGGTACGACGGCCGGCGGCGAGGCGGGAACCATTAGCCCGCGGGCCAGTTGATGGAGGAGGACATCATGCCGGGCGAACCCCTCGACGCCACCACGCCCAAAGACATTAAAAAAAAGAAGAAGAACCTCCAGTTCATCCGCTGGGACGATTCCGAACCGGCGGCACACCTCACCCTTTGCCGCCCCAAGCAGAACGTGATGAACGTCCAGATGCTGCAAGAGATGGCAGGAGTGATCGACAGCCTGTTCAACCGGAACGAAGTGCGGCTGCTCATTCTGGATTCCGCCCCGGAGTGCGAAGGCTATTTCTCCATGGGTGTGGGGGCCGAGGGATACGCCCCGCCGATGGTTTTCCAGATGATGGATGCATTCCACAACGTCTTTCGGACCATGAACGAGGCCTCCACGCCGGTGCTGGCCGTCGTCGACGGCGTAGCTTCCGGCGCGGGAGCAGAACTGGCCGCCTTTTGCGACCTGGTTATTGCCACCGAACGCGCGCAATTCCGCCAGCCGGAGATCAAGCTGGGAGTGTTCCCTCCCCTTGGCGCCGTCATCTATCCGCGCGTGATCGGCCCCAGGCGCGCCATGGAATTCCTCCTGACCGGAGACCCGATCAATGCGCAGCAGGCGCTTGCGATGGGCCTCGTTAACCAGGTGGTGCCGCGCACGGCTCTCAAAGAAACCGTTGGCGCGCTGGCTAAGCGCATCTGCAACCACAGCGGGCCGGTCCTGAAACTTCTCAAGCAGGTCATCTTCCAGGGGACTTGGCGACCCCTCAACGAGGCTTTGAAGAACGCCCAAGACATCTACCTCAACCAATTGTCTGAACTCGAAGATTCGCAGGAGGGACTGCGAGCGCTGCTCGAAAAACGGAAACCGGTGTGGAAGAATAAGTGATAGGAGACTGGGGGCCCGGGGTCGGGCCTATTAGCGTTAGTCCAGACAACGCGGCCTTCGCCCGCAACGGAAGACCAGGTTTTCATTGCCGATTGGTGATTGGTGATCGGTGATTGGTGAATGACCCGCCGCGGCGGCCTGATTGCTGATTGTGGGGGCAGAAAATCGAAACTCGGCTCCACTGGGTTGCAGCAGCATCTTTTGCGAGTTTCGAATTTCTAGTGTTCTGTAACTTAAGTTCGTTGAATAAATGCCGTACTCTGAGAACAACTCCACAGCCCCGATAGGGGCGGTAAAACTTAGCCCACGGCGTGAGCCGTGGGTAGGCGAGCCCTCCCTCACCCCCGTCCCCTCTCCCGCCCGAGCGGGAGAGGGGTGCCGAAGGCGGGGAGTGGGTCGTCTTTCCCAGGGCTTGCGCCCTGGGCTACAATCTTCCGCCCCTGGCGGGGCTGGGAAGCGAATCCCCTGACTGCCTGACTTCATCAACGAACTTGCGTTACATGACACTAGGTTCGAGTTTCGAATATCGTCAATCGACAATCGCCAATTCCCGCCGTCCTCGACCAAGCGATGATCGCAGGAATTCTTCGCAAAAAACGAAGACTTTCGGAACTTGAGACCACTGACGGCCCCGGCGGACAAGAGTTCTGTCCGGGCCGGGGCCGGCATGAGGATGTGGTGATGTTAGAAGTGGAACCCCAACTCCGCGGTAAACGTACGCGGCGTGACATAGTGCGTGCCGCTGAACGTGGAAAGGAAGTTGTAGAGCGCTTCCTTGTTGGCCAGGTTGACGACCGTGAAGCGCAGGCTCCACTTGTAGCGGTCGCCGTGCAACAGGTTGTCGTCGCCCACAGCCATGTCAAACAAGCTGCGCGGCTGGATTCGCTGCGGGTTGTGGTCGTCATTCTCCGTCCCTGGCGCCGGTACTCTGATGAGCGTAGACCCGAACTGTGATGCCGGGCACGTGCTGGGCAGAGCTTGAAATGGGGTCGCGCCTACGCCGTTGCAGGTGAAGCCGGCCTCGAACTCCTGATCGGCAGTCAGAGACGCGCTTGTAATGGTGTTCAGCATAGTCACCGCGGGTTGGCCATTCAGCATGGTCGATGTCGGTTGGCAGGTCGCAGTTAAAAGGTTGTAGCAGGGTGTGGCACCGGCTACAAGCCCGCTGTCATATCTCCAGTTAAACGCGAACCAGGGCCCGCGCTTCCACGGCTGATATTCCAGGTGTGTCGTCTGGTTCAGAAACTCGTCGTGGTCGATGCGGAAGACGCCGGTGGCAGGCGGAATGATGGGCAACCCGGCGACTTGCGGCAGGAAGAAGCGCGCGGCCACGCTGGACGCGACCACGAACGCAGAGAAGCCGTGATAGTTCGGCACGGTGGCGCGCAGGTCCCATCCGGGGATGTTCGAGCGGGTCCACTCGATGGGGAAGTAGATGGGAGTGGCACCCACGATGCCGAAGTCGTAGGAGTTGTGGGTGTACTTCCAAACGTACTCGCCATCCACGACCAGGTGCCGCCCGAATGCCTGTTGCAGGCCAGCGTGGAATTCATTGCGCCAGCCCGGCTGAACCGGTCCGAGGTTACACGAGACACCCGGCGGAGGCACAAGGGTAGCAAGGAACGGGTACTCGCACCCCGTGCTCGCGATGACCAGGTTCTCATTAAACGGAGTTTCCAGGGAGCGCGCATAAGAAATGCGAAGCACCGTATTGCTTGGCTTGATGTTGTAAGCGATACCGAGCCGGGGCTCGAGTTGTTTGACGGTCGCCAGGCCGTTATACGAGTCCCCGCGAAGTCCAAGGTTAAAAGACCAATCCCCCTTGGTGATCTGATCCTCGACGTAGAGCGCGAGCTCCTTCACGTCCGTGTGCCCGTGAAAAGAGAAAAGGTTTCCTCCGAGCGTCAAGTCGTAGGGAGCGAGAATCGCGCACGGAGTGCCGGGCAGCGGGTTGCCGTTCACATCCAAGCAAGAGGGCGTGATCGACGGGATGAGCGTCGGATCGACGATACCGATGTTGTCACTCTCCGTAAGCAATGTGTGTTCAAACGTGACACCCGCTTTCAGGTTGTTGATACCCTTCACGTAGGTCACGGCCGACCGAAGGCCCATGTTGGTGAGCGTCCGGCCTTGGCCGACCGTCTCCCCCTGGAGGTCCGGAGCCAAATCCGCAAAAGGGTCACGGCTCGGGTAATAGTTATACTGATCCCGCCGCAGAAAGCCGCCAAACGTAAACGCGGTGTCCGCATTGATCAGGTGCGTCCAGCTTGGGGCCACATTAATGGTCCCGATTTGTGAGCGCTCATCCGTCGGGCCCAGAGGGTTGCCGGTCAAAGGGTTAGTGAGACCCACATGAAGTTGCTGGTCGAACGAATTGGGATTTTGAAACCAGGAGCGCGTGTAGCCGAAGTTTAGCTGGAGCGAGTCGGCTTGCGCGGGCTTGTAGTCCACGCGGTCGAACACGTTCTCTTCGTTCCCCTTGTCGTGCATCACGGTAAACTCAGGAGGATCGAGGAATCTGCTGGTGTTCAACCCGTTCACGGCGATGAAGTTTCCCCAGTTCTGGCCTCCATAGCCAAGTTGGAAACCGCCCGTGGCCGAGCCAAAAGTGCCGTAGGATGTGGTCACGTCGCCATGCGGCCGCGTGACGCCCATGCCGGAGCGCGTCGTGACCTCAATCAGCACGCTCGTCTTGTCCCCAAATTCGGCGGGCGGCGCGCCGGGGACCACCTCTATTGACTGGATGGAATCCATTGGAATCTGGTTGGAAAAAACCTTGCTTTGCTGGTCCGTGATGGGCTGGCCGTCAACAGAAAATGAGTTCTCTGCGTGATCGCCCATTCCGTGGAAGAGACCGTTCGAATCCGCGGCGATTCCCGGCGTGGAAAGCGTAACGAGTGAGCTGACGGACGATGATTGACTTTCAAGCGGAAGCTTGTCGAACAAGCCGCGATCAACATCGGTGTGGTTGACAGGCGTTGCCTCAATAAGGTCCGCGGCCTCGCCCGTGACCGTCACGGTGGTTGCTGCGGCGCTGATCTTCAGGTCAACCCTCAGCTTGACAGGTACTGAGGACCGGACCTCGACATCCCGTACAAAGGGAGCGAATCCGGTAGCCGTGACCTCCAGATGGTACGGGTTGAACGGTACGTTCGGGAAACTGAAACTACCCGAACCGTCTGTTGTAGCTGACCGCTCATAACTGCTGACCGGGTTTTGGATGGTGACCGTTGCGTTGGCTACCACGGCGCCCGAGGGGTCCAGGACTGTGCCTGAAATTGACGCCGAATTACTTCCCTGTGCGCTCCCAAAGCGTGCGACTCCGAGCGTCAGCAGAAACAAGATGGCGGCGATCCTTCCCGCCCGGCCGTTGAGGTAAGACATCCTTCGAGACCCACTGCCAGAATCCGGCCCTTGCGAGGGCCGTCTGAACATGATCGAATGCATAGAACTCTCCTCTCGCTCCTGGAAATTTGTTGAGGTGAAGCGGGATGGGGCAAAACTTTTAGGGGAACTGTGGCGGCGAGGTAGTAAGTGCATAAGTCTCTCCTCAGCGAAAGAATTTTGGCCGCTTAAAGCGGCAGAAAGCTGTGAGGTCGCTTAGGAGCGAGGTGGGTCTCGTCCGGAAGGAGGTATCTGAAAGATAGAGGAGAAGTAAAGCGCCGGTGAGGAGGGGTTACTTCGCTCCTCGGATAAGTGCAGGACGCCGAGGCTCTGTAGCGCGGGGTGAATAGACCCCTGGCGAGCAATCTGGCAAGCTGCGCACAAAGGGTTATTATCTGGGGTTGCTTTCGCTGACCCAACGCCTTCGCGCGCCTGCCCTTGGATTCCGGAAAGGGGATCAGCAAGGATGTGATGGTGAAGTTCCCCGACAATGAAGAGATGAACCTGGACCAGCACGGCTGCCCAGACCATCAACTCTCGCAGCAATTTAAGCCCTTTGCGTCTCATCTTCGGAAAGAACTCACCTCGCCCTGCCTTTTTATCTTCACTTGCTGGGAAGCGGTACCTCAATCAAGAGGCGAACGGCACTAGTGTGGTGTCCCATAATTACCTTGACTTATACAGATAAGGCCAGTATGCTTGAGTACATGAGCCGAGTCGCAGCTCCGATTATTCTGTCGGCCGAGGAACGGACCGCCTTGGCGGCGTGGTCCAGCAGCCGGAGTCTTCCCTTTCGGCTGGTCCAACGTGCTCGGATTATCTCGATGGCAGC
>Ga0208039_1000294_pt1 | contig 40525 bp, 47 predicted proteins | sample June2015DPH_20_1_2_FD_184722 | JGI IMG/M metagenome (GOLD analysis project Ga0208039, IMG submission 184722) | Peatland microbial communities from SPRUCE experiment site at the Marcell Experimental Forest, Minnesota, USA - June2015DPH_20_150... | ecosystem: Environmental > Terrestrial > Soil >... | reverse complement strand
CCTCCCATAAAGACCATACACATAATCCTGCGTCTCCATCGATACCATCTTATAACGACCAAATAAAACATTGAGAACCGCCTGAACCCCCACAATCTGTGAGGTAGGCGTCACCAGCGGAGGATAGCCCAAATCCTTGCGGGTCTGAGGAAGCTCCGCATAAACCTCATCAAGCCGATGCAAAGCCTTCTGCTGCTTGAGCTGACTCACCATGTTCGAGATCATCCCCCCAGGGATCTGATGCCTGAGCACACTCGTATCAATCACCGCCATCTTGGTGGTGTCTAAGAACTCACGATATTTAGGGGCAATGGTCTCTAAATATTCTCCCAGCTTAAGCAATTTCGAAAGATCCAACTCCGAATCCCAAGGTGTGCCCTCCAATGCCACCACAATCGGCTCCACCGCAGGCTGTGAAGACCGAAGTGCAAAGGGAGCAAGTGCCGTATCAATAATGTCCACCCCCGCCTCAATCGCCTTCAAATACGTCATCGATGCCATCCCACTCGTATAATGGGTATGAAGTTGAATGGGAATCCTTACGGCCTTCTTCAAAGCCTTGACCAACTCATAGGCATCATAAGGAGCCAGCAGCCCTGCCATATCCTTAATACAAAGAGAATCCGCTCCCATCCCCTCCAATCCCTTTGCCTTCTCAAGATAGTAGTCAAGATTATATACCGGCCCCCCCATCCTTCTCTCGGTCAAAGAATAACAAATGGTCCCCTGAATATGCTTTCCAACCTTTTTAATCACCCTGAAGGCCGTCTCAAAGTTTCGCTCATCATTGACCGCATCAAAACAACGAAAGATGTCAATGCCCACCTCGGCCGATTTCTCGATGAAAGCCTCCACCAGATCATCCGGATGATTCCGATAAGCCACCAGATTCTGACCCCGCAAAAGCATCTGAAAGGGAGTCTTGGGCATCAGTTTCTTAAGCGTCCTTACCCTCTCCCAAGGATCTTCTCCCAAAAACCGATGGCTCACATCAAAGGTCGCCCCTCCCCACATCTCCACCGAATAAAACCCTACCTTATCCAATTCCTTGGCAATCGGAACCATATCCTCTGTCCTCATCCGTGTGGCTAAACTCGATTGATGCCCATCCCGTAAGGTCGTATCCGTGATCTTTATCGGCTTCCTCTCCATCTTTTCCATCCCTTCCATCTTCTTCCCTCCGCTATATAAAATTTTGAGTTAACTGGTTGAGTTTTTTCGATAATCACTTGCGATACGATTTGTAAATCTGTTAACATATTAAGGAATTTTTTTCAAACGAAAACTTTCACATTTCAGTTCATCCCAATTTTTCTTGACAAAAAAAATATTTTTTATATATTTATCTTTCAAATTTAATGGTTAAAAGCTGAAACAAAATGTTTACTTTAAAATTGGATGAGATTCTTGAAGAGGGTTTAGATCTGAAGTGGAAAGAGGAAAGGGCTTCCTTGTTGGCCTACCTGGAAGACCTTTCAAATATTGACTTCGACTTCGAGAGCCCACTCCAATCAGAGGTGAAGATTCAGAAGGTTGGTCAATCGGTTTTAATCACAGGGAAGGTCCAGATCACTCTTCGATTACAGTGCGTAAGGTGTTTGAAAGAATTCTCCTATCCTCTCTCCTCCACGTTTGAACTTACCCTTCACCCTTTAAGAGAGGCTCCCTCTGAGGAAGAGACAGAGTTGCTCAGCGAGGAGATGGAGTCGAATTTCCTTGAGGGAGGAGAAATCCACCTCTCCGAGATCGCCTGCGAACAGATCTTTTTAGAAATCCCTTACCAACCCCTTTGTCAGGAGAGATGCAAAGGACTTTGCTCGATATGTGGAAAAGACCTCAATGTTTCTCCCTGTGAATGTGTGAAGGAGGAATTTAAATTAGGTTTTTCTGTGCTTAAAAAATTAAAGCTTGATTAATGCCGTACGAATCTGTTATGTGGAAAAGATAAGGCCATTTGGCCAAATTCTTAAATCAACATCTGAAATAAATTTCAGCGGATGAGAAAGGATGCTTTCAAATGGGAGTTCCAAAACGGAGAACATCATCAGCCAGAAGGGATCAACGCCGAGCCCATAAAAAATTGAGTGCTCCTAACTTCTCCCTTTGTCCTCAATGCCATGAACCCTTACTCCCTCACCATATCTGTCCTCATTGTGGTACTTATAAGGGGAAAGAGGTCATCAAGGTAGAGGAAGAGAAATAAACCCCGTTAGAAAGGAGGGGGATGACCCCACCTTTTTTAGGAGGAAGTCTTATTTATGTCAATTGTCGGTCTCGAGTCGAACCGATCTACCATTAATGGCGGGGCTTTCCAACGGGGTAAATCATCGAAGATGGTGTTAGGGGAAGTGTGAGATGAAGATCGCGGTCGATGCTATGGGAGGGGATTTTGCCCCCCCAAATATTGTTGAAGGAGCCTTTTTAGCTGCTAAAGAACATGGAGCAAGAGTGGTTTTGGTGGGGGATGAGGATCAGGTAAGTAAAGAACTGTCCAAATATCCTACCTCGAAACTTCCTATCTACATCCATCATGCTCCATTCGTGGTCGCCATGCACGACTCTCCTTCTACGGTGATCCGAAGGATGAAAGACACTTCTATTAAAGTCGCCTTCGATTTGGCAAAAGAGGGGCAGGTAAGCGGGGTGGTCTCCGCCGGAAATTCGGGTGCGGCCATGGCCTTGGCGATGTATATCTTGAAAAAATTGGAAGGCGTGGAACGACCTGCTATCGCCACCATCCATCCCACCACAAAAGGTAACACGGTCCTCATCGATTCTGGTGGTAATGTGGATTGTAAACCCATTCATCTTGTCCAGTTTGCGATGATGGGAGATGCCTATGCAAAATATATTATGGGGAAGGAAACTCCTCGGATTGGCGTGTTGAGCAATGGAGAGGAGGAAGGAAAAGGGAATGAATTAACACGAGAGGTTCATGATATTTTATCAGAGACTGATTTGAACTATATCGGTTATGTGGAAGGCCGGGATCTCAATAACGGAGAGGTGGATGTCATTGTATGTGATGGATTTGTGGGAAATGTGGCATTAAAAATAAGCGAAGGGCTTTGGGAAACCATCCATGCGATTCTCAAGTGGGAGGCGCAGGATAATATCAGGGCGAAAGTGGCTTATTTCCTGATGAAACGGGCTATTCGACGGTTGGAAAAAAGACTGGACTATTCGGAACACGGAGGAGCCCCCCTCTTGGGGATTAATGGCAACTGTGTCATCTGCCATGGTGCCTCGAATGCGAAAGCCATCATGAATGCCATCCTTTTGGCCTCGAACCTGACCAAGAATAGACTGAATGAACACCTGATCCAAGAGCTCAAGGAAAAGCAAGACATGCTTCGTCTGGGACAGAAACACCCAGAGAAGGTGAGCGAGTCGGTCAAATCGATCCATTAATATCGGTTACGACGCCGGGGAGGAAAGAATATTGGATTATTTTCTCACGCCAGAACAAAAAATGATTCAAGATTTGGCGAGGAAGGTCGCCGAGAAAATGCTACCGGTCCGGGCGGAATTGGATGAGAAGGAAGAGTTTCCATGGGAGATTGTTAAAATCAGCGCAGAAGCGGGTCTCATGGGTGTCTCCATGCCAGAAGAGTATGGGGGCTTCGGGGGAGGCATTTTAGAATATTGTTTGGTAGCAGAGGAATTGAGCCGTGTCTGTCTCGGGATCGCAACCAGTGTGGTAGCCAGTGGCTTGGGCGCTATGCCCATCCTGCTTTTTGGAAACTCTGAACAGAAGAAAAAATATCTCCCTGATATTGGTAAAGGGAAAAAATTGGCCGCTTTTGGGTTGACCGAGGCGGATGCAGGAAGTGATGCGGGTGCCATCCGGACGACCGCTACCCGAAAGGGGGAGGGGTATGTTTTAAATGGAACCAAGCAGTGGATCACCAACGGTGGGGAGGCAGAAGTCTATTCAATCATTGCAATGACCGATCGGTCAAAGGGACCCAGAGGAGCGAGTGCTTTGATTGTCGAGAAAGGAACTCCAGGCTTCAATTTCGGGAAGAAGGAGAAGAAGATGGGCATCCGGGCCTCTGCTACCCGGGAACTGGTTTTCCAGGATTGCTTTGTTCCTAAAGAAAACCTCATTGGGAAAGAGGGAATGGGATTTATCGTTACCATGAGGACTTTTGATCGAACCCGACCTGGGGTAGGTGCCCAGGGTGTTGGATTAGCCCAAGGGGCTCTCGATGAGGCTGTTCGTTATGCCAGAGAGCGAGAGCAGTTTGAAAAAAAGATCATCTCTTTTCAGGCTGTTCAACACATCTTAGCGGATATGGCTACACTCGTGGAGGCTGCCAGGGCATTGGTCTATTCTATTGCCCGTTATATTGATCAGTCGGAAAACCCCAAAGAGATTTCAAAGGTCTCCGGGATGGCTAAGGTCTTTGCCAGCGATGTCGCTATGAAAGTGACGACCGATGCGGTTCAGATCCTCGGAGGCTATGGATACATGAGAGATTATCCCGTTGAGAAGATGATGCGGGATGCAAAAATTCTCCAGATCTATGAAGGGACGAATCAGATCCAGCGGAATGTTATCGGTTTAGAATTGAGCAAGGAATACGCTGGGAAGAAGGGACCCCGATGAAGCCGATCGCCTTTATTTTCCCAGGGCAAGGATCCCAGTATGTGGGGATGGGAAAAGAACTCTTCGAAAATTTCAGTGTGGCGAAAAAGGTCTTTGAAGAGGCGGATGATGCCCTTCATCTTTCTATTTCGGCCCTCTGTTTTAAAGGTCCTGAAGAGGCGTTGAAGCTGACTGAAAATACTCAACCTGCCGTGCTGACGACGAGTATTGCCGCATTCAAAGTGCTCCAAGAAGAGAAAGGGATCACTCCTCAATTCACTGCTGGACATAGCCTCGGAGAATACAGTGCTTTGGTGGTTTCTGGAGCGCTCACTTTTTCCGAGGCAGTGAAAATGGTCCGTCTCCGTGGGAAATTCATGCAGGAGGCTGTCCCCGTGGGAGAAGGGGCGATGGCAGCTGTCCTCGGGATGGAGCGGGAGCAGGTTGAAAAGCTTTGTGAAGAAATTTCATACGGAGAGGTTCTTACCCCTGCCAATTTTAACTGTCCAGGTCAAATCGTCATCGCTGGTCATTCGAAAGCGGTCGAACGGGCGATCGAAAGAATAAAACAGGAAGGGAAGAAAGCGGTCCTCCTTCCAGTCAGTGCTCCCTTTCATTCCCCCCTCATGAAGCCAGCAGGGGAGCGTCTGGAGAAGGCACTGGAGGAGATTTCTGTTAGTGATCTGAAGGTCCCGGTGGTGACGAACGTAGAGGCAGAGGTCAATACTTCGAAAGATAGGGTGAAAGGACTATTGGTGGCTCAGGTATCGAGTCCTGTCCGCTGGGAAGAGTCCATGAGGAAGATGATCGAAAAGGGAATTGAACACCTCTTCGAAATAGGACCGGGAAAAGTTCTCTCCGGTTTGATGAAGCGGATTGATAGCCGTGTTGAAACTAAGAATTTAGAAGATCTCCAAACTCTCAAAAAGATCTCTTAAGGGCGGAGGCGGAATTGAAACTGACGGGGAAAGTGGCTTTGGTCACGGGTGCAGCTCAGGGGATTGGGAAAGCGGTTGCCCTGCTTCTGGCTCAAAACGGAGCTGATATTGTGGTCTCAGATATCAATCTTGAAAAAGCCGAAGAGACAGCAAAGGAAATTGAGTCGATCGGACCCAAAGCCATAGCGATTAAAGTGAATGTGGCTAATTTGAATGATGTAGAGCGAATGGTGGAGGCCATCTTAGAAAAATTTGGCAAGATCGATATTTTAATCAACAACGCTGGAATCACACGTGACAAACTGATCCTCAGGATGACCGAAGAGGATTGGGATGCGGTCCTCAATGTCAATTTGAAGGGGACGTTTAATTGTACCAAAGCAGTCGTCAGACACATGGCGAAACAGAGAAGCGGGAAGATCGTCAGTATCGCCTCGGTGGTCGGAGAAATGGGGAATGCAGGGCAGGTGAATTATTCTGCTTCGAAGGCCGGGGTGATCGGTTTGACCAAAACCATTGCGCGGGAGTTTGCCCAGAGAAGGATCAATGTCAATGCCATCGCTCCGGGATATATCGAAACCCCGATGACCGAGGTCCTTCCAGAAAAAGTGAAGGAGGAATTAAAGCGATTAATTCCTATGGAGCGATTAGGGAAACCGGAGGATGTGGCAGAAGCTGTTCTTTTTCTCGTTTCAGAAGAATCCAATTATATTACCGGTCATGTGTTGAATGTGAATGGTGGTATCTATATGTGACGAATCAAAATAAGGAGGTGATTACATGTCCATTGAGAAGAGGGTCAAGGAGATTATTGTAGAGCAGTTGGGCGTCAATGAAAGCGAGGTGGCTCCAGAAGCTAAATTCGTTGACGATTTAGGAGCGGATTCACTCGATTTAGTGGAGCTGGTCATGGCTTTGGAGGAGGAGTATAATATAGAGATCTCCGACGAAGAGGCAGAGAAGATCCTAACCGTTGGGGATGCGATTGAATATATCCAAGCCCATGTAACTCAGTAAGGTACTTCGCTCAGTACCTATTGAAGGAGGAAAGAGGCTTTGGGAAGAAGGGTTGTTGTCACAGGGATGGGGTTGGTGATCCCCACTGGAATCGGAGTCGAAACAGTGTGGAAGAATGTCTGTGAGGGAAAGTCAGGGATTGGCGTCCTCAAACGGTTCGATACAAACGGGTTTGAGACGAAGATTGCAGGGGAGGTGAAGGACTTCAACCCAGAGTTATACATTGATAAGAAAGAGATTAAGAGAATGGATCTCTTTGTTCAGTATGCCATCGCCGCCACCAAGGAGGCTTTGGAAGATGCCCAGTTGAACATCGCACCGGAGAACTGCGAACAGATCGGTGTGATCGTGGGGACGGGGTTAGGAGGATTACCCACCCTCGAAAAATATCACAAGGTCCTTTTGGAGAGAGGGCCTAGCCGAATCTCGCCATTTTTCATCCCGATGCTCATTGCCAACTTGGCATCTGGACAGATTGCTATCCAATTTGGTCCCAAAGGGCCAAACACTTGTGTGGTCACAGCTTGTGCTACAGGGGCTCATTGTATAGGAGACGCCTTTCGCGCCATTGTTTATGGAGATGCGGAGGCAATGATTGCCGGGGGGACCGAAGCCAATATCACACCCCTCACCATTGGTGGGTTCAATGCGATGAAGGCCCTTTCTACGAGAAATGACGAACCCGAGAAGGCCTGCAGGCCTTTTGAGAAGAATCGGGATGGTTTTGTCGTAGCAGAGGGTGCAGGAATTGTTATCTTAGAGGAATTGCAGTTTGCATTAAAGAGAAATGCAAAGATCTATGGGGAATTGATAGGCTATGGTTACACGGGAGATGCCTATCATATTACTGCTCCTTCCCCGGATGGCGACGGTGCTGTACGATGTATGAGGATGGCTATTAAAGATGCTGGGCTGAAGTCTGAAGAGATGGATTACATTAATGCCCATGGAACTTCTACTCCACTAAATGACTTGACGGAGACAATTGCTATTAAAACAGTATTCGGTGATTATGCCAAAAAGATACCCATCAGTGCGACCAAATCGATGACCGGTCATCTATTAGGGGCAGCCGGGAGCACAGAGGCCATTTTTACCCTCTTAGCCATTCGGGATGGGATCATGCCACCCACCATCAACTATGAGGAACCCGACCCACAATGTGATTTAGATTATGTCCCCAATGTGGCAAGACGAAAACCTTTAAAGATTGCTATGTCCAATGCCTTCGGGTTTGGCGGAACCAATGCCACACTCGTTTTCAAAAAATTTGAAGGATAGAAGCATGCAGATTGGGTTGGCCTGTGACCATGGCGGCTTCGAGCTCAAAGAGGAATTGAATGCCTTTTTGAAATCGCTTGGTGTCGAACCCATTGACATGGGTACCTTCAATGAAGATTCAGTGGATTATCCAGATTTTGGAGTCTTAGTGGCAGAGAAGGTCTCTCGGGGAGAACTGGAAAAGGGGATCCTCATCTGTGGCACTGGCATCGGAATGTCCATCGTAGCAAATAAATTTCCGAGAATCAGAGCTGCCCTGGCCAACGATCTTTATTCTTCTCGTTGCAGTCGAGAGCATAATGATGCCAATATCTTAATTATCGGTGGCCGAATTGTAGGGAAGGAACTGGCAAAAGAAATCGTGAAGGTTTGGTTGGAGACCCCTTTTGCTGGAGGAAGACACAGAAGGCGATTAGAAAAAATAGAGGCCCTGGAACGTGAAAAATTTAAGAATTGAATTTGGAATTTTAATGATCAGTGGTGTTCGGTTTCTCTGTATGGCCGAGGAGTCATGCATAATCAAAAAGGTTGTTTTCGATCTTAGACCTATCTATTAAAAGAGGTTTACCCATCCTCTGAATGGCTCTCCCTTGAAAGAGAAAGAGAAAAAAAAGGTTTCTTTCCATCGACCCTCTTGGGAAGAGTATTTCATGGATATTACTCATCTCGTTGCCAAGCGATCGACCTGTCTACGAAGACAGGTAGGAGCTGTTCTCGTCAAAGATAAAAAGATTTTAGCGACGGGTTACAATGGGGCTCCTTCCAGACTGGAACACTGCTTGGACATCGGTTGCCTACGCGAGAAACAAGGCATCCCTTCTGGAGAGCGACACGAACTCTGCCGCGGTCTTCATGCTGAGCAGAATGCGATTATCCAAGCCGCCTACCATGGAGTGGCGATTCTCGGAGCCACCCTTTACTGTACCAACCACCCTTGTATTATCTGTTCAAAGATGATCATCAATGCAGGAATTCAGAAGGTCGTTTACGAAGATGGCTATGCCGATGCCTTGGCCAAAGAGATGTTAAAAGAATCAGGAATTAAAATTGAGAAATTTAACCGAAAAAAAATAAAGACTTTAAGGCTAAAAGTTACAAGTTTAAAGTTTGAGGTTTAAAGTTGAAGATCAAGGTGTTTAACCAAAAACATGAAACCTTCAACCTGAAACTTGAAATAGGTGGCGAAGCCCTATGAAATGTCCTTTCTGTAATCATCCTGAGAGTAAAGTGGTCGATTCCCGCCTGGGAAAAGATAAAGACACCATTCGGCGGAGAAGGGAATGTCTCGGCTGCCATAAACGATTTACCACCAGCGAGAGGGCAGAGGATGCCCTTCCATTGGTCGTGAAGAAGGACGGGAGAAGAGAACCTTTCAATCGTCTTAAAATCTTCAACGGACTGAAAAAAGCCTGCGAGAAGAGGCCCATCAGTATCAACATGATTGAAAAGATCGTTAATCGCCTCGAACTCCATTTTCAGGAAAGAGGAGAAAGAGAAGTAAAAAGCACTGAGATCGGGGAACGGGTGATGGAGGAACTCCACCGTTTGGATGGGGTGGCTTATGTTCGCTTTGCCTCTGTCTATCGCCAGTTTAAAGATATTCAAGAATTCATGGATGAGCTGAAGGACCTCCTTGGGAATAGGGAAGAGGCGAAGAAAAAGTAAACATTGCAAATTGCAAAATTAAAAGAAAAACATTTTTCATTGACCATTTTTCATTTTGCATTTTGAATTGGATTAGAATGTAGTATGGATGATCAGCAATGGATGAAACGAGCTCTCCATCTCGCAGAAAAGGGGAGGGGAAGAACTTCACCCAATCCCATGGTGGGGGCCATTCTCGTGAAAGATGGCAAAGTAGTTGGGGAAGGGTTCCATGCGAAAGCAGGAGAGGCTCATGCTGAGATCATCGCACTCCAACAGGCAAGGGAAGAAGCCAGAGGAGCCATCCTTTATCTCAATCTGGAACCCTGCACACATTATGGAAAGACCCCTCCTTGTGCCCCCCAAGTGATTGAAGCGGGTGTGAAACGCGTGGTCATTGGTATGGAAGATCCCAACCCATTGGTCAAAGGGAAAGGGATCGAAATTCTGAGAAAGGCCGGCCTCGATGTTGAAATTAGGATTTTGGAAAAGGAATGTCGGAGATTAAATGAAGCTTTTTGCAAATATATCTTGAAAAAAGAGCCATTCATTATTTTAAAGGTTGCCGCCACATTGGATGGTAAAATGGCAACCCGAAATGGCGATTCCAAATGGATTTCTGGAGAGGCCTCGCGACGTTTCGTCCACAAATTGAGGGATCAAGTAGATGGAGTTATGGTGGGCATTGGGACGGTATTAAAAGATGACCCCTTGCTCACAGCCAGGATCAGGGGAGGGAGAGATCCCTATCGAATTGTTCTTGACAGTCGATTGAAGGTTCCAGAAGAAGCTAAGGTGATCGGAACCACTCCTTCAAAAGCCATCATCGCTACAACAGAGTTAGCCCCTAAAGATAAAATAGAAAAATTTGAAAAGAGAGGAGTTCAGATTTTGATTCTTGATTCCAGAGAGGGAAAGGTTAATTTAAAATCATGCCTCTCCAAACTTGGGGAAATCGGGATGATGAGCCTTCTGGTGGAAGGAGGGAGTCAGGTCAATGGATCTTTCCTGGACGAAGGTTTGATAGATAAACTCCTTCTCTTTCTTTCCCCGAGATTGATCGGTGATCACCAGGCCCCGGGAATCTTTGGCGGGAGAGGAATATCCAACCTCCAAGAGGCAATTGCTTTAAAAGAAATTAAAACAAAAAGGATTGGAGATGATATTCTTTTAGAAGGCTATTTGGAATGAGGAAAAGAGTAATGTTCACTGGAATTATTGAAGATAAAGGGAAGGTTTTGAGGATAGAATATCGGGGGCAAGAAAAGAGGTTGACCATAGAATTGCCACCTTATTTGACAGAAATGCAACTTGGTGATAGTATTAATATAAATGGTGTTTGTTTAACGATTGTTCAGAAGAAGGAACAGGCCATTGAGCTTGATCTGTCCCAAGAGACTCTTCAAAAAACTATATTGGGGGAATTGAGAGAAGGGGACCAAGTCAATTTGGAAAGAGCCCTAAAGCTGACTGACCGCTTGGGTGGGCATATTGTAACAGGGCACATCGATGGGATTGGGGAGATTGTAGAAAAAAGGAAGGAAAGGGATTTCCTCCAATTGAGGATAAAAATTCCTGAATCGGCATCAAGGTATGTTGTACAAAAAGGGTCCATCGCCATTGACGGGATCAGCCTGACGGTGAATGAATATCAGAGAAGCGAGATTCAAATGACCCTGATCCCATACACGATTGAAAAGACTACACTCATGGATAAAAAAGTGGGGGATCGAGTCAATGTGGAAGCTGATATTTTAGGGAAATATGTAGAAAAACTGTTTAGCCAGGGGGATAAAAAATCTGGGAAAGTGGATCTGTCCTTTTTAAAGGAACACGGTTTTATCAAAGAGGATTGAGAGGTTTGAATGATTCATAAAATTGAAGCAGTATTAGAGGATATTCGCCAGGGGAAGATGGTGATCCTGGTCGATGACGAAGATCGGGAAAATGAAGGTGATCTCACCATGGCAGCTGAGAAGGTGACACCTGAGGCCATCAATTTTATGGCAAAATACGGGAGGGGGCTGATCTGTCTTTCATTAACAGATGAAAGGCTCAATGAGCTTCGTCTCCCAATGATGGTCTCTGAAAATACCTCACGATTCCAGACCGCTTTCACCGTCTCCATCGATGCACGTAAAGGGGTGACCACGGGTATTTCAGCCGCTGACCGGGCAACAACTATTTTGACTGCTGTGGATGAAAACACCCAACCTGAAGATTTGGTCTCACCCGGACATGTATTTCCATTAAGAGCAAGACAGGGCGGAGTGTTGGTCCGAACCGGTCAGACAGAAGGTTCGGTTGACCTGGCAAGATTAGCAGGTATGAAGTCAGCAGCGGTGATCTGCGAGATCATGAAAGATGATGGGACCATGGCAAGGATGCCTGATCTCCAGACCTTTGCTGAAGAACATAGGCTAAAGATTGTGACCATCGCCGATCTGATCAAATATCGCCTCAATAAAGAATCCTTAGTCCGAAGGATTGTCACCGCTACCATTCCTACAAAATATGGGGGTGTATTCACAGCCATTGCCTATGAAAACGATGTGGATCCCTATCACCATATCGCCTTGGTGAAAGGGGAGATTGGACCAGAAGACACGGTCCTGGTGAGGGTCCATTCACAATGTCTAACCGGTGATGTATTCGGGTCAAAGAGATGTGACTGCGAAGAACAACTTCATACCGCCATGGCAATGGTAGAAAAAGAAGGGAAGGGCGTCATTGTCTACATGAGGCAGGAAGGAAGAGGGATCGGATTGGTCAATAAATTAAGAGCCTATTGTCTCCAAGATATAGGGAAGGATACGGTGGAGGCTAATGAGGCACTGGGATTTAAAGCCGATATGAGGGATTACGGAATCGGGGCACAGATTCTGGCGGATCTCGGTCTTCATAAGATTCGCTTGATGACGAACAATCCTCGAAAGATCATCGGTCTGGAGGGGTATGGCATTGAGGTGGTCGAGAGGGTTCCTATCGAGACAAAACCCCATCAGGAGAATATTGAATATCTTAAGGCCAAGGCAAAGAAAATGGGTCACCTGCTCTCTATCAAATCAGGAGAATAAAATTAAGAGTTTAGAATTGAGAGTTATGAATGATAAAGCGAGGGGCCCTGTAAAAAGAATTAGGGAAAATTAACGAATCACCAGCACGAATCAGGTCATTTTTTTATAAGGGAAAGGAGAAGAAGATGGTGAAGACCTTCGAAGGCAAACTGATGGCCAAGGGACTCAAGTTCGGGATTGTATTGAGTCGGTTCAACGATTTTATTGGAGAGCGACTTTTGGAGGGGGCAATGGATGCCCTACGGCGAAGCGGGGCAGAGGAAGGGGATTGCACGGTGGCTCGGGTTCCAGGAGCCTTTGAGATTCCCCTGATTGCAAAAAAGATGGTCAAGAGCGGTCGATACGATGCCATCATCTGTTTAGGCTCTGTAATCCGTGGAGCCACTCCTCATTTTGCTTATATTGCTAATGAAGTCACCAAAGGAATTGCCAGTCTCACCTTGGAGAGTGAAGTTCCCATCTCCTTCGGAGTTTTGATCACCGACACCATCGAACAGGCGATTGAAAGGGCAGGGACCAAAGTCGGGAATAAAGGTTTTGATGCGGCGATGTCAGCCATCGAGATGGCTAATCTCATGAAGGAGATAGGAAAGGGTAAAGGATAGTTTGGGGAGAAGAAGAAAATCGAGGGAGTTTGCCCTCCAGGTTCTTTATCAATTGAATATTACGAAGCAGGACGCCCTCCAGGTCCTTACTCAATTTGAGGGACATTTTTTATCCCATGGAGAGGCAGATGAATTTCTGAAATGTCTTGTCCTGGGCGTTTTAGAGCACTTTTCTGAATTGGATCGGCTTATCGAGAAATATTCTGAAAATTGGCGTTTAGATCGTATCAATATTATCGACCGAAATATCCTCCGCATGGCTCTCTTTGAACTTCTCTACTGTGAAGAGATTCCTCCTAAAGTTACCATCAACGAAGCCATTGACCTCGGAAAACGATATGGGTCCGAGGACTCTGGAAGTTTCATCAATGGTATTTTAGACCAAATCCAGAATGAGGTTGTTCGGAAACCCATCCAACCGAAGTCTGTTGCAAATTTGAAAAATCAAAGAAAGTTGAAATCCAAACGTTAGGGTCCCTGCCTGAGGTAAACAGGGCAGGAAGGGCAGGTAGGCAAATAGCAATTCGTTTTGCATATTCAACTTTTTTATTTGATATTCGCTTCCTTAATTAGTATTTGAATCGAGTTCACGATGGATGTAATCCTCTCCAAAGAAAGGGTTGATGCTCAGGAGTGCGATGTCCTGGTCACTGGATTTTTTAAGGACGAGAGACCTCTTAAGGGAACGAGTGGCTGGATCGATTGGAGGCTCAATGGAATGTTATCTCGGTTTTTGATGGAAAAGAAATTGACCGGTGATTGGAAGGAGACGACTTTAATCCCTTCACAGGGAAGGGTCATGCCCCGGATGATCCTTCTCCTTGGTCTGGGAGAAGTGAAAGAATACAGTTATCTTCACCTCAGGGAACTCCCTCCCCATCTCTTAGAGACCCTCAAGAAACTGGGCGCTTTAAATGTCTGCCTTTCCCTTCCCTACGAAGAAAGCTACAATGTGGATTGTGGTAAATTGGCAGAGGTTCTCATCGAAGGAATCGCAGATTGCTTAGATCTCAGTGGATATCCATTTAATGGAGAATGGATCAAGAATCTTCGGCTTTATTTCGCCGAGGGAGAAGAGAATTTCTTTGAAATTCTTTTGGGAGTTCAAACCGCCAAGTCCATTTTAGAAGAACGAATTCAAATCAGGATTTTCGCTCCCTCAGAAGATACTTCTAATCCAAGTTCCCGGATTAAAATCTAACAGGTTGCTGAAAAAGTACGAACGCACGGGATTCGTCATTCTGAACGAAGTGAAGGATCTCAGAGTTCCTTCAGCATGCCTGAGACAAGCTTCAGTCGCTATGCTCCCTCAGAATGACAGCAAGCGAAGGGTTCAGGGTGACACGGAAAAATAATTTTTCAGCAATCTGCTAAGCTCCTGATAGTTTCTTCTTAAAATACTCAAGCGTTCTCCTCAGTCCTTCCTGACGACTTATTTTAGGTTCCCACCCTAATATCGTTTTTGCCTTAGTGATGTCTGGTTGTCTCACTTTGGGATCATTTTGAGGTAAGGGGCAAAAATTGATACAACTTTTACTTCCTGTCAAGTTAACGATCTCTTTTGCGAAGTCTAAGATGGTGATCTCCTCAGGGTTTCCCAAATTGACAGGTTCAGCCTCATCGGAATCAAGAAGTTTTTTGATTCCTTCGATTAAATCATCCACATAACAGAAACTGCGGGTTTGAGTACCGTTGCCATAGACAGTGATATCCTTTCCTTTCAATGCCTGAACCATAAAGTTGGGTAAGGCCCTTCCATCATCAAGTCTCATGCGTGGACCATAGGTATTGAAGATCCGTGCAATTCGAGTTTGGAGACCGTGGGTTCGATGGTAAGCCATCGTAATGGCTTCAGCAAATCTTTTCGCTTCATCGTAGACCCCTCTTGGTACAACAGGATCAACATTTCCCGGGTACGATTCTGGTTGGGGATGCACTGTGGGGTCTCCGTACACCTCTGAGGTCGAGGCGAGGAGGAACCTTGCTTTCTTTTCTTTGCCTAAACCGAGTGCTTTATGGGTGCCTAATGATCCTACCTTTAATGTTTGAATGGGGTAGTCCAGGTAGTCCTTTGGGCTGGCTAAGGATGCAAAGTGGAGAATATTGTCGAGCCTTCCCTCGACATGAAGATATTCGGTCACATCGTATTTGATAAATTTAAATCTTTCATGTCCCATTAAGTGAGCGATGTTTTCGATATTCTCTTTTTTAATCAAGTTATCCATACAAATAACCTCATGTCCCTGTCCAACAAAAAAATCGCAGAGGTGAGAGCCGAGAAATCCTGCTCCTCCTGTGATCAAAGTCTTTTCCATTTTGCTCCTCCTGCCAATGGTTTAATGGAGATCTAATCATTACCATAGCCGAAAGGACTTGTAAACATTCCATTGTGAACCCGTAAACTTTCTTTGTAAACTTTCTTTTGACAATTGGTCTAAAATAGGATAAAAAATGATACCCATATAGAATTGAATTTATTCTGGAGGATTCGACCTATGGTACAGAAGGTATCGAAGATCTGGATGGATGGGAAATTGATCCCTTGGGAAGAGGCCAATGTCCACATCCTGACGCATAGTCTTCATTATGGTTTGGCTGTCTTTGAAGGAATCCGATGTTATCTTTGTCAAGACGGGAAATCCGCAGTCTTCAGATTAAGGGAGCATGTGGACCGACTCTTTGATTCTGCCCAGATCGGAGATATCAAAATCCCATATTCTAAGAAGGAGATCTCAGAGGCTTGTAAAGAGACGTTGCGGGTGAATCAATTGAAAGAAGGTTATATCCGGCCGATCGTTTTCATTGGAGAAGGGGTTATGGGGGTTTATCCTGGAGATAATCCGATTCAAGTAGCGATTATCACCTGGTCATGGGGAGCTTATCTGGGAGAAGGGGCTTTGGAAAAGGGAATCCGGGTAAAGGTTTCCTCCTACACCCGTCATCACGTCAATGTGATGATGACCAAAGCGAAGATTTGCGGCAATTATGTGAACTCCGTTCTAGCCAAGAGAGAAGTGATGAAGATGGGATACGATGAGGCCTTGATGCTCGATACCGAGGGCTATGTTTCAGAGGCCAGTGGAGAGAATATCTTCATGGTGAAAAACGGAGTGTTGAAAACGACGCCTCTCACCTCCATCCTTCCCGGGATCACCCGGGATTCTGTGATTCAGATCGCCAAGGCAAAAAAGATCACCATATTGGAGGAGCGATTTACTCGTGATGAATTCTATACAGCTCAAGAAGCCTTTTTTACAGGGACAGCAGCTGAGCTGACGCCCATCCGGGAAGTCGACGACCGGGTCATCGGTGATGGAAAACCGGGCCCGATGACCAAAGAACTTCAAGCCACCTTTTTCGATATTGTAAAAGGGAAAAACCCGGAATATAAGGAGTGGCTGGACTACCTTTAATCGTGAAACGTGATTCGTTAAACTCATTAAAATTATTTTTTTTCACGAATCACCAATCACCATTCGCGATTCACGAAATTAGATGCATCTTATCATCGATGGTTATAATCTCCTTCATGTTAGCCGTTCTTTGATCCGCCTCAATTCCATCCAGCTTCAATGGGAGCGGGACCGCCTCATTGACCAACTTTTAGCTTATCAAAAACTCAAACCCTGTCGGATCACTGTTGTTTGGGATGGGTGGCAGGGAGGATGGAACACGGAGAAGAGGGAGGAAAAAAGGGGAATCGAATTAATCTTCTCTAAATTAGGAGAAAAGGCGGATGAGGTGATTAAACGACTGGCCAAAGAGAAAGGTTCCGGAGCAATTGTCGTCACTTCGGATCGAGAGGTCTCAAGATTTGCTGAAAGAATGGCCGTTGCAGTCATTCCATCTGAACAATTTCAAGAAAAGCTAGAAGAAGTATCTGCCAACAAGCTTGAAGAAAACCTCGAAGAAGAGGAGGAGGAAAAAGGAATTAAGAAAAAGGGACTCGCAAGAAGACTTTCAAAAAAGGAAAAAAGAGCCAGAACGGCCCTGAAAAAACTTTAGCCCCTCACCCCTTCCCTCTCCCCAGTGGGGAGAGGGAAGGGGTGAGGGGATTTTGAACTTTGATCCTTGACATTTGAGATTAGGTTTTCCATTTTTTTTCCGTTCCTTGTAAAAGCCTGGAGATATTGGACTGATGCCGATAGAGGATTAAAGCGGCCATCATCACACTGACAATGAAGTAGGCCTGAGAATCGCTCCTAAAATAGGCAATCAGGATGGGAATGGTTGTAGCACAAATAATGGATCCGAGAGAGATAAACCTCCATTTCCATACGATCCCTGCAAAGATTAAAAATTCAATAAAGACTGCAATGGGTGAGATCACCATGTAGACGCCCAAGGCCGTGGCAACTCCTTTCCCGCCTTTAAATCCAAGAAAGATGGGGAAGATATGGCCGAGAAAAGGGCTCAGCCCTGAGATAGCGATCCACAGGTCTGATTCACCCCATTGGATGGCGATCACTACTGGAGCAGCCCCCTTTAATAGGTCTCCAACCAATGTCAGGATACCCAATGCCTTTCCTGCCGTTCGAAAGATATTGGTCGCCCCGATATTTTTACTTCCTATCTTTCTTGGGTCAACTTTGGAAAAGAGTTTGGTGAGGATCAGTCCGGTGGGGACCGAACCTAAAAGATAACCAAAGAGAGCGATGAAAATTCCGATGGGCATAGAAAAACCTCACATCAAATTGCTATCCTTCTTCTCCAGTTCACCAGAAAAATCCCCATGGAGACCATGGGAAGGCCTATTATTAAAGAAACAGTCAGCTCCTCGTGGAGGAAAAGGATGCTAAAAAGAACACCGAAGATTGGAGTGAAGAAGGTGAAAGCAGAGAGCCTGCTAACCGAATATTTGTGGATGAGTTTGAACCATACTAAATAAGTGATAAAGGCAATGATGACCGATTGATAGAAGAGAGAGGCGACGATATAAGAATCAATTTTGTAAATCCACTTTGGTTCAAGGAGGATGCTCACCATGAACAGGATGGGAATCGAGAAGAAAAGCTGGTAAAGGAAGGTGTGTATAGGTTCAACCCCTTTCGCCAAAAACTTCTTGATGTAAAGCGTTGTGGCTCCCCACAAGACAGCCGCCGTGATTTGCAAAATATCTCCTAAGACCATGGTTGCTTTGGCTGTTTTGGGTCTGCCGCCAAAGACGACGAAGATGCCAGTGAAAGCCAAGACGAGACCTAGAATCTTTAGAAAAGTCAATCGATCCCCCTTGAGAAAGAAATGAGCTCCAATGGCCACGACAAAAGGACTCAGGTAGACAAAGAGCACAGAGCGGGCGGCATCTGTGTAGAGCAATCCGAAGTAGATACAGGCGAATTCTGCTCCAAACAAAAGACCCACCATGATCCCGTGGAACAGCATCACGTCCGTGTGGAATAACCTTTCTCCCTTTCTGAGACAGTAGATCAATCCACAGATTGAAGCGATGATGGATCGTAGGGTTGATGCAAAGACTGGCGACACACCTTGATTCGAATATTTGATAGCAGGATAATTAAAACCCCAAAGCAAAGTCACAATGATCAGGATGACAACGGCTTTAAGGTCTAAATAATCTTTGCTCTCCATCCTTGATGTTTTTTACCCTAAAATAACTGTTTTTGCAATATCCATCGATTTTCTGGTTTTTGGGGGATAATTTTAATCTCAAATCTTTGTTGACTTCATCCTACTATTTTAGTAGGCTTTCACGTTGTCTAAGGACATCCTGAGGCTTGCCGAAGGATCAAGATTGAGCCAACCACTTAAGTGGGGAATATGGTAAAAATAAAATTATTGTTTTTTTTATTTATTATTACTTTCGGAATCTTCAGTTATACGGTAATATATGGAGCAGCTTGGAAGTTTTTACAGACAAACTCTCAAGGAGAATTTTTCTACGATCCGGAAAATATAACTCGTTCGAAAGGGAACATAGTTGGAGTTTGGTTAAAAATAGTTTATTCGAAGGAGTTCAAAGAAAAAGAAGGTTTGGACGATTTAAATCAAACAGTAGGTTTATGGGAAATAAATTGTCAAGATAAAAAGGTGTGTTTATTATCCACTTCACACTATTCCAAGGAAGGAGAGATTTCGGCTCCTCAAGTTTGGCTGCCCCCAGAGTGGAAATCCATTGCCCCAAATACAATCATGGATACTTTATATAAAGAATTATGCAAATAACCCATAAAGGGGGTTGCATTATGGAAAGCAGCAAGGAATAATCAGGTAGGTGGTATAAAGAATAAAAATCCTAAATAAATTTCAAAAAGGGGGCCTTAAAGATGAAAAATAAAATACCAGATACAGTTATAAATGAGATTTTTCCAAGGTTGGTAAAGAGATCCAAGCTTAGTGAAGAAGTCTATGATCAACTGAAGAAGATGGTTCTTTCCGGGAAATTCAAGAAGGGTCAAAGATTAGTGGAAGAGAAGCTTGCCCATCGATTAAATGTGAGCAGGAATCCTGTCCAGATAGCTCTTCTTCGGCTACGGAAGGAGAAGTTGGTGATCTGGAAATATAAAAAGGGAACCTTTGTGGCCTGATCCCTTTGGTCTCGAACCCTGCCAGAGATAAAAAACTTTTTGTAAATTAAAGAGATTTATAAAAAGCAACCAATATTTTGTATAAAATTTATTATTAAAAATTATAGGGAAAGCTGTCATTACACCTAACCTTTCCCGCTGTTTGATGACTCCTAAAATCGAAGAAACATTTCAATAATTCTCGTAGTATACAAGACCATACCCAATCTGGCAGTCATGGCTTCTTACAAAATTGACTTTAAAGCGGGGAGGAAATCATGAGGCGAATAACTGCTTTATTAATATCTGTTTTAATGGGAGGAGTCATTCTGTTAGTTTCTTCTTGTGCCACGGCGCCAATTGGACCACTTGTTCCAGGCGAGATAAGATTATTAAGAATAGATGTTCCACATGAGGAAAGCATCAAAGGAAATTTTCCATTCGTGGTGAATATTAATTTTGAGGCAGACGGTAAACCAGAGATTAGAACAGCCTGTTTTTACTGGTCAGGTGATGGGCCATACTGTTTTAAAGTAATAGATGTAAATTATGGGTCCCCAGGAACGATCAAAGTAGAGCCCCGTGCTAAAAGCTTTGGCTCGTATGTATTGGAGACTTATGTTCTTTACATTCGAGATGGGAAGACACAACCGACTAAAGTAATAAGTTCTCCCATCAATATTAATCCGTAATGAAGGGATACATGGCAATGAAAATGTATTATAGGGAACTTTTTGAAAAAGGAATATCCACCAAACAAGAGTTCTTAGAGAAAGTGAGCGTGGGAAGTCAGGAGATGAAAAGAGAAAGGAAGTGACCCGAATGAAATCAATATCGGTTAAGTTAGGAGTTATCCTTTTCATTATTGGCATTGCCCTCTTTTACTGTGCGGAAGTGTGGGGGGCGGATTGGAAATTTATCAGCTCGACGGATTTGTATGAATGTTTCTATGATGCGGAAAATATGACTCGCTCATCAAAAAACATTGTGGGGGTTTGGACGAAATTAGTATATACAGAGAGAGGTATCACCGGGATTGCAAAAGAGTTTGGAAAACATTATGAGAATTTGAGTTATTCATTGGAATTATGGGAAATTGATTGTGCGAAAAAAAAGCAGCGTATTTTATCGATTACCGAATATTCTGCAGAGGGAAATATTCTATACACGAATCCAACTAAAAGCCGCCCCTCGGCTTGGAAATCTATTTCTCGCGAATCTGTTGGCGAGAGTCTATACAAAACAGTATGCAAATAAATAGGAAAGGAAGTTAACCCGATTAACCTTAAAATGGCCTTTGGTCGAACGGGGTGGCGTTAGGATGTTAACTTTAACAAAGAATCCACCGAGCTCATTGAGCTCGGTGGATTCTGTTGGGGAAAAAGGTACTACTGAGGAGGGTAAGAGTTATTTTCTTTTGTTGGCTATTACTATACACAATCAGCATTAAAAGAAGATTAAAAATAGATTAAAATTTTCTAACCTTTTACCCCACTTTTCCCCGTCTGAGGGGATATTTGGAAAGGACTGGGAACTGGGAAGGAAAGGAGGTGACCAAAATAAAAGATGAGAGGCGGAAGAAGGCCAAATACGGGACGCAAGAAGGGGGAGGTCATTTCCAAGATACCGAAGGTTGACTTCGATATGGATGCAATCGAAGAAATCAAGATAAGGGAAAGAAGGGTTTATAAAAAACGAATGAATCAAACAGGGAAAAGAGGTGAAACCGATTAAATCTAAATCGCCAAGTTCAAGGTAATATTATTGCAACTACATAGATTCCCACATATAATAATGGTCGGGGAGAGGAGATTTGAACTCCCGACTTCTTGGTCCCGAACCAAGCGCGCTACCAGGCTGCGCTACTCCCCGAATTATTGAATGCCGCTAAGCGCCTGCCTGCGGCAGGCAGGCATAGAGCAGAGATCATAGCGTTCATTGCATTATTAAAATACAAGATTCCATCTGAATTGTCCAGCCTTTTAAACCCATTGCATTATCTTCCAGCGTCATAGGTTGACAACTTTAGGATGGGTGGGTTAATAAAAATCAATTTAATAAAATCTGCCTACGGTTGAGGGAAATGATGAAGATTGAGTTCATTCAGGCGAGAGATTTACCGGATGCATGGTTCCAGTGCGTCTATCATATCTTCGAGAAGGGACATGAATATACGATCGATAGGGGAAGTTTTAAAGGTATAAAAAGGATTGAATACGATTATATTGTTGTCCACATCACCCATCCTGGGACAAGACCTCTTATCCCTGATATCCCTCCGGGTTGCAATGTCCCACCGCCCACCTCCATGGAATATGTGGAACAATATTTAGAGAAACTGATTACTTCCATGAAAGCTCCTCACGAAACCTACACTTATGGGGAAGATCTGGAACAGCAGATCGAAGAGGTGATTAAGATGTATCGCGAGGAAGGACACAATACCAATCAGGCCTTCATGGCCGTGGGCAATGCCAGTTCAATCTTACTCCAAGATCCTCAATGCCTACGGGGGGTTGATACCCGAATTCGTTATGGTAAGCTCCATTTCATGCCTTACTTTCGCTCGTGGGATTTGTGGGCTGGATTCCCATCTAATCTCGCTGGCCTTCAACTGCTGAAGGAATATATGGCGAAGGAGATTGGGGTAGAGGATGGAGAGATCATTGCTTCCAGCAAGGGGCTCCATATCTATGACTATTGCTGGGATCTGGCTCAGACAAGAACCGGAAGGAAAAAGTAATATCTATTCACATCCCCCTCGTTATTTCATCCTCTTGAATTTAAATGATAATATAATTTGGTAATGAATCCATTTCTCAAGTAAGGAGAAGTGTATATGAATTTTAAACTTTCCACCGAGCAAGAGATGGTCAGGGATTTATGTAAAAATTTTGCCAAAAACGAGATCATGCCCATCGCGGAGGAGCTGGACAAAACCGGTCAATTCCCTTACGAGGTTTGGAAAAAAATGGGTCACTTGGGAATTTGCGGCATTCCCTATCCTGAAGAATGTGGGGGATGGGGACTGGATTGGGTTTCCATGATCATCGCCATTGAAGAGATCAGCCGAGGAGACGCCTCCTTAGGCAACTCCCTTTTAGATTCTGTTACACTCCCTATGAATCTCCTCTGCACCTTCGGAACAGAGGAGCAGAAAAAGAAATGGCTCCTCCCCTTGTCCACAGGAGAAAAGATTGGGGCCTTTGGCTTAACTGAACCTCAGGCCGGTTCAGACATCAGTGCGATTCAAACGAGAGCGGTTCTGGAGGAAGAGGAATGGGTCATCGATGGAACCAAACAATTCATCACCAATGCAGGGCTCAAACATAATAGTCTGGTCATCATCGCAGCCGTAACCGGTGAGCGGGATAAGGGAAGGAAAGCGGTTTCCAATTTCATCGTCCCAACAGGAGTGAGCGGTTATAATTTTGGGCAGAGGTATAAGAAGATGGGGTATCGGTCTTCGGAAACCAGAGAGCTGATCTTTGATGACTGTCATATTCCAAAAGAAAATATTTTAGGGAACCCTGATAAAGGAATCTCTCAATTTCTGATGGCTCTCCAGACCAGTCGGATTGGGTTTGCTGCCCATTCCGTTGGATTGGCCCAAGCCATCTTAGATGTTTCATTGGCTTATGCCAAGGAGAGGGAGCAATTTGGTAGGCCTATCGGTAAATTTCAAGCCACTCGATTTAAGTTGGCTGACATGTTGACGGAGATCGAATTAGCAAGATTAATGACTTATAAAGCCGCCTGGCAAAAAGATCAGGGGGAAAATTATTTCGCCACCTCCACTTTTGCAAAGGTTTTTGCCTCGGAGACTGCCAAACGATGTGCTGACAAAGGAGTACAAATCCATGGAGGGTACGGATTGATGGATGAATATCCGATCTCCCGTTACTGGCGCGAGGTGAAATTTGAGGAGATTTTGGAAGGGACCTCAGAAATTCAAAGACTCAACATCGCCAGAAGGGTTTTAAAGCTTTAAAGGGGGATCTCCATTGCTTGTTTATTCATCGTCGTTCCCCCTTTCCACATAAGCATAAGCGCTGTGATTATGAATCGACTCGAAGTTTTCAGATTCCACAGTAAACCAGGTGATGTTCCTATCCATTTTTAATCGTTTGGCTATCTCCCTCACTACGTCTTCAACAAACATGGGGTTTTCGTAGGCCTTTTCTGTCACATATTTTTCATCCGGCCTTTTTAAGATGGAATAAAGGTCACAGGAAGCGCATTCTTCAACCACCTGGATAATGTCTTCAATCCAAAGGAACTTTTTAAATCGAAGATTGACCGTGACGAGGGACCTTTGATTGTGTGCTCCAAATTTGCTGATCTCTTTTGAACAAGGGCATACGGTGGTGATCGGAACAACAATCCCGACATAAAAGTCTTCTTTTTCGTTGCTCGAACCGCAGAATCGGCAGATATACTCCATCAAGCTCTTGGATTTGGTGACAGGAGCTTCTTTCTCGATGAAATAAGGGAATTCCACCTCCAGGTGAGCGGTTTTGGCTTTCAGCTTCCGTTTGACTTCTGTCAAAATTTTTGAGAAGTTTTTGATGGCAATATCCCCCTTGTATTTATTCAAGATCTCCACAAAACGACTCATATGGGTCCCCTTGAAACGATGAGGAAGGTCCACAAACATATTGACGTTTGCGACCGTATGTTGGAAGCCTTTTGCCTTATCCAAAACGGTGATCGGGTAGCGGATGTTTTTTACCCCAACTTTATTGATCTCAATTCTTCGATGATCCCTTTGATTCTGAATATCATTCATGGTTCTCTCCTGAAATAGGTGGCACAGGAAGTCTCCGACTCCCATGCGGTCACCTTTTTGAGGGTCGCAGGATGTCCCTTCAATTCACTTTTTAGTCTATCAAATATATATTTTGCAATATTTTCAGAAGAGGGTTCAATCCCTGAAAAATAAGGAAGATCATTGAGGTAGGTATGATCCAAAGTTTTCAAGACTTTTTCCACCTTCTGTTTCAAGATTCCGAAATCGATCACCACCCCTTCCTTACCTAATCGGTTGGAGGTTACAGAAACTTCCACCTTCCAGTTGTGGCCGTGGAGTTCTTCGCACTTTCCGTGAAGATAACGTAATCGATGGGCACCGGAGAAGTGGGAGTGGACGGTAATCTCATACATTTTAAATTTCCTTTCTAATTTTCCATGATGAGAACATCAACCATGCCTCAAGCACGAATCATGGAAATAGTCATTAGGTTAGGGTGAGGAAGCCCGTTTAGTTAAGGGTAAAAGGTTAAGTCTAAAAATTTAAAGACGAATTGCATAACCCATCGACAAAACCGGCATCCTTACCCTAACCCTTGAAGCTAACACTTTTATTTTCTAACTCATCCATCAATCCACCAATAAAATCCTCACATCCATGACATTGGTGTGAGTGGGCCCAGTGATCAAAAGGTCTCCTAATTTTTGGAAAAATGGGTAGGCATCGTTGTTCTCAAGATGGGCCTTTGGGTCCAGACCCATGGATTTCGCTCTATGGACGGTGGTATGGTCAACCATCGCCCCTGATGCATCCGTAGGTCCATCCGTTCCATCCGTCCCTCCACTCAGGAGGACCACCTTTTCGATCCCGCTGATCTCTAAAGCTCCTGCTAAGGCAAATTCCTGGTTTCTTCCCCCGAGGCCTTTTCCCTTAATCGTCACCGTGGTTTCGCCTCCAGAAAGGATGCAGGCAGGCTTTGGGATTGGGTTCCCACTGGAAATGACTTCTTTTGCAATGGCAGTATGAAATCGAGATGCCTCCCGTGTCTCCCCTTCAATGGAAGAAGAGAGAATGAGGGTGTTGAGACCGAGGGAGGTTGCTTCTTTTTCTGCTGCCCGGAGAGCGAGGATGTTCGACCCAATAAGGCTGTTGTAGACCCTTTCGAAGACAACGTCTCCAGGCTTGGGTGTTTCTTCAACTTTTCCTTCTTTTCCTAATATTAGATGTTTTTGAATCGAAGGAGCAATTTCGTTGAGCAAATCGTATTTTTTTAAGATTTCCCAAGCCTCTTCAAAGGTGGAGGGGTCAGGAACAGTAGGGCCAGAGCCGATGACATCCAGTTGATCTCCCACGACATCGGAAAGGATGAACCCGATGACCGTGGAAGGATAGGCCCACCTGGTAAGCCATCCTCCTTTCATCCGGGAGATATGCTTCCGGATAGTATTGATCTCTTTAATATCGGCTCCGCAATCCAGAAGGAGTTGAGTCATCTCTTGTTTTTCTTTGAGCTCAATGCCATCTGCTGGAAATGGGAGGAGGGCTGAGCCACCCCCTGAAAGGATAAAAATCACCAAATCTTTTGGCCCAGATTTTTTTAGCAGACCCTGGATCTTTTTTGCTCCCTCATAGCCCTTCTGGTCAGGGATAGGATGACCCGCTTCAATGATTTCAGTTTTTTTGAGAGGGAGAAGATGACCATATTTCGTGGTGACCACTCCCTTTGTCATCCGATCTCCAAAAATTTCCTCAACTGCCTTTGCCATAGAATTGGAGGCCTTTCCAGTGCCGACAAGAAATATTTTATGAAATGTGTTTAAATCAAAATTTTTTTCTGAATTTTCTTCTATTCTAATCCATAAACGATCCTTTTCAATTCGAATTCTATCTTTTAGAATTTTGGATGGATCGACTGCGGAGAGGGCTTTCGAAAAAATGTCCTTGGCCATTCTCTTCATCTCATCCAAAGAAAAAGTTTCCAAAGTTAAATTCTCCAGTTTAACTATTTGAAATTTATAACTCTATCCCCCTTCTAAGTCAATCCTCGAGTTTTACACTTTATCCCCTTTCTGTTATATTAAGATAACGAAGGGTTAGAAGGGTTTAAAGAATAGATGGAGCTTCCTTCACGATACATCCTGACCGTCTCAGAACTCACCCGAGAGATCAAAGATATTCTCGAAGATAAGTTTCCTAATGTCTGGGTCGAAGGAGAGATTTCAAACCTTCGGATTCCGACCTCCGGCCACATCTACTTTACTTTGAAAGATGATTCCAGCCAGATTCGTGCAGTCCTCTTTAAAATGCAGGCTCGAACTCTTCGCTTCGTTCCTGAAGACGGCCTTCACATCATTTGCAGAGGGAGAGTCAGTCTTTATGAAAAGAGGGGAGACTATCAGCTGATTTTAGAATCGATAGAGCCCAAGGGAATCGGGGCCCTTCAACTGGCTTTTTTCCAATTAAAAGAGAAACTTGAAAAAGAAGGACTTTTTGATCCGGCTCAAAAAAAAACAATCCCAATGGTCCCACAAAAAATTGGGATCGTCACTTCTTCCACTGGAGCCGTCATTCAGGATATACTCCATATTCTTGAAAGACGATTTGAAAATCTTCATATCCTTCTCTATCCAGTTCGGGTTCAAGGGAAGGGAGCTTCGTCAGAGATTGCTGAAGCCATAAAATACTTTAATAAATGGACGGAGGTCGATGTCATCATCGTTGGACGGGGAGGGGGATCGCTTGAAGACCTATGGGCTTTTAATGAGGAAGTGGTGGCAAGGGCGATTTATCACTCTAAAATCCCTATCATCTCTGCAGTAGGTCATGAGACCGATTACACCGTTGCAGATTTTGTAGCCGATTTAAGAGCTCCCACACCCTCTGCTGCTGCAGAATTGGTGGTCAGGGATAAAAGGGAAATGAAAAACATCCTTCACTATTTAGGAGGACGTTTGGAGAATCAAATGCTCCAAATTTTACAAGGATATCGAACCCATTTGTCCCACCTCAGAAAGATTTTTAAAGAACCTGGGAAGAGGATCGAGGAATATTTTTTAAGGGTGGATGATCTCGTCAACCGGCTACGTCTTTTAACATCATGGACTCTTAAAAGAAGAGGAGAAAAGTGCTTGCATCTCAGTGAAAGCCTACTTCTTCGAAATCCAATACAAAGGGTAAAAAACCTTCGATTTTTTATTTTAGAGGGAGAGAAGCGTCTGGTCAAAAATATCAAATATTCCATTGAGATTCAACGGCAAAGAGTGGGAGGAACTTTAGGAAAGTTAGATTCATTGAGTCCCCTTTCTATCCTTCATAGGGGGTATAGCATCACGCGTAAGCTTCCTACGTTACAAATATTAAGAGATGCATCCCATGTAAAAGAAGGAGATAAAGTGGAGGTGAGGCTCTACCAAGGGACCTTGCTCTGTGATGTTGAAAAAAAGGAAAAAGCTTGACGATCCTATGCTTAAAGATATAAAATTAAAGATTAAAAATAAATTATTAACCCTCCATTCCGGAACCTAGGCGGTAGGCGGGGCAGATAAGGGGTGGGAATGCCAAAGGAAAAGTTTGAAGACGCGCTTAATAAATTGGAAAAGATTGTTTCTAAATTGGAGGAAGGGGATATTCCTTTGGAAGAATCTCTAAAACTCTTTGAAGAAGGAATCCGACTTTCGCGATTTTGTAACCAAAAACTGGATGAGGCAGAGAAGAAAGTGGAGATTCTTTTGAAGGGCAAGGATGGAATGCTGAAGACACATCCATTCGACCCTTCGGCAAGCTCAGGTCAAGTTTCTTCGATCAAGTCAGGGCAGACTCCCCTGGCTGGCCCTGAAGAGGAAGAATAGGTTTGGATGGATATTAAAAGATATCTTCAAGAGAAAAAAGAGATTGTGGATTCAGCTCTTGAGAAATATTTTCCAAACCGATCTGATTCAGCCGGAGAGGGGGTATTCCCAACTTCCCTTCACAAGGCGATTCGGTATAGCCTCTTTGCTGGAGGCAAACGGATTCGCCCCATTTTATCCATGGCTGCCTTTGAAGCGGTAGGAGGAAAGGGAAACGGGATTCTTCCTTTTGCCTGTGCCTTAGAGATGATCCATACTTACTCCCTCATCCATGATGATCTGCCTGCACTGGACAATGATGACTATCGCAGAGGGAAACCTACCTGCCATAAAGTATTTGGAGAGGCGATTGGAATTTTAGCTGGGGATGCCCTCCTGACGGAAGCATTTAAATTGATGACGAGCCAATCGGTTCAGGGACCTTCCCTCCGTGACGGAGGATGGGTTCTCGATGTGATCCATGAGGTGGCTCAAGCTGCAGGAATCTTGGGAATGGTCGGGGGACAAGTGTTGGACATTGAATCAGAAGGGAAGGAAGTGGATCTTCCCACGCTACAATACATTCATACCCATAAAACCGGAGCACTGATTCTGGTTTCGGTTCGGGTGGGAGCCAGGCTTGGGGGAGCAAAGGAAGAAACTCTGAAGGCTTTCACACGCTACGGGGAAAGGATTGGGCTTGCTTTTCAAATTGCCGATGATATTTTAAATGTCGAAGGAAAGGCCGCACTGCTCGGCAAAAAAACAGGAAGTGATCTTTCCAGAGGGAAAGCCACTTATCCTTCTTTATTAGGAGTTGAAGACTCAAAGAGGAGAGCCAGGGAATTAGTAGAATTCGCAGTGGATGCCATCCATTCATTTGGACCTGATGCGGAGCCGCTCTGGAAGATCGCTTGGTTCATCCTTTCAAGGGAATATTGACCCTGTAATTATTTTAATATGGGGGATACTAACTGCATGGTAATGATAAATTCATTTAGCCTATTAACAGGAGTCATTTTTTTTAAACAACAGGGTTGACCGATGATGAAAGTGTTGGATCAAATACACACCTCTCAGGATGTTAAGAAATTAGATCCCGAGGAGTTGGAGAGGCTCTGCCATGAGATAAGAGAAGAGATCCTCTCCACCGTTTCAAAAACAGGAGGACACCTCGCTTCGAGTCTGGGTGTGGTGGAATTGACCACCGTCCTTCACTATGTTTTTGACTTCCCGATGGATAAACTGGTATGGGATGTAGGTCATCAAAGTTATGCCCATAAGCTTTTGACAGGAAGAAAAGATCGCTTCCACACTCTGAGACAGTTTGAAGGAATCAGTGGGTTTCCCAAAAGGGATGAAAGCCCTTACGATGCCTTCGATTCCGGCCACAGTGGCACCTCCATCTCTTCTGCTCTTGGAATGGCAGAGGCCAGAAGACTCAGAGGCGAAGGAGGAAGGGTCATCGCCGTGATCGGGGATGGATCGATGACCGCAGGCCTTGCCTTTGAAGGCCTCAATCAAACAGGACACATTGACCAAGATCTTATTGTTATCCTGAACGACAATGAGATGTCCATCTCGCGCAATGTCGGAGCTCTCTCCTCTTACCTCAACCGATTAATGACGGGTCAGTTCGTGAACCGTTTTCGTAATGATATGAAAGACTTTTTAGAAACCCTTCCTGGGATCGGAAAGTCGGTCCTCCGTTTTGCCAAACAGGCGGAAGAGTCGCTAAAAGGTCTCTTAATGCCCGGCCTCCTTTTTGAGGAATTGGGTCTGAAATATATCGGACCGATCGATGGTCATCGTTTGGATTACCTCATTGAGACCTTTCAGAATATTAAAAAATTGAGGGGACCTATTCTCGTCCATGTGATCACCAAAAAGGGGAAGGGGTATCCCCCTGCAGAGACGAATCCTGACCGTTTTCATGGCGTCCCACCCTTCGTCATTGAGACGGGTGAACTCAGAAATGATCAAGAGAACCCTCCTACTTATACAGAGGTCTTTGGAGAAACGCTCTGCCAGTTGGCGAGGGAAAATAAACGGTTGATCGCTATCACCGCTGCCATGCAGAACGGAACAGGTTTGGAAGAATTTGCAAGGGAATTCCCAGATCGATTTTATGATATTGGCATTGCAGAACAACATGCGGTCACCTTTGCGGCAGGTCTTGCCCTCGAAGGGATGAGACCTGTGGTGGCCATCTACTCCACTTTTTTGCAAAGGGCTTATGATCAGGTTCTTCAGGATGTTTGTCTGCAAAACCTTCCAGTCGTCTTTGCGTTAGACCGTGGAGGGATTGTGGGAGAGGATGGTCCGACCCACCACGGACTGTTTGATTTTTCTTATCTCCGCCACATCCCAAATATGATCGTCATGGTGCCCAAAGATGAAAATGAATTTCAACATATGATTAAAACCGCTATGGAATGCCCCATGCCCGTAGCATTCCGATATCCGAGAGGGAAAGGGGTGGGAGTGAGGAGAGAAGTGCCTCTCCAATCGATCGGCATTGGAAAAGGAGAACTTCTGAGAGAAGGTCAGGATATTCTCATCATCGCCATTGGTTCCACCGTTTATCCATCCCTTCGAGCGGCGGAAAGTTTGGCGGAGGTGGGAATCCAGGCAGCCGTGATCAATAGCCGGTTTCTAAAGCCTCTGGATGGAAACCTCCTATGCGATTGGGCGAAAAAGACCGGGAAAGTCCTTACCGTTGAGGAGAATGTTCTCCAGGGAGGATTTGGAAGTGCGGTGCTCGAACTCTTTCAAGAGAGAGGCCTTTTTTCAATCCAAGTGAAACGCTTGGGGATTCCTGACATCTTCGTAGAACATGGGTCACAAGCTCTGCTCAGAGAAAAATATGGAATCGATGAGAATGGAATTTTTAAAGGGGTAAGGGAGATGTTTGAAGAAGGACGGTCAGAGTCGATTCATCCGAGCCAGGCTGTAGCCTCTGTGAGCAGAGCTCTTCCTAACCCCAAATAATTTTAGGCATCCTCTGCCCTACCACGGGCAGAGAGGCTGATCGAGTTCATCCTTGTGAGATGGTGAGAAAGGAGCGTTTCGACAAACTTTTAGTGGAGAAAGGAATGGTACAAACCCGTGAGAGAGCAAGGGCTCTGATCATGGCAGGGAAAGTTGCCGTCGAAGGGAAGAGGATTGATAAACCAGGAACTAAAATAAATATAGAAGCCCAGCTCCAACTTCAAGGAGGGGAATCCCCTTATGTGAGTCGGGGGGGTGAAAAATTGGAAGGGGCACTCACGTCATTTGGCATTGATCCCAAGGGGATGGTCGTGATGGATATCGGGGCTTCCACAGGAGGTTTCACGGATTGTGTTCTTCAAAAAGGGGCGCAGAAGGTTTATGCCGTGGATGTTGGATATGGACAGCTGGCATGGAAACTTCAAAAAGACTCTCGAGTCATGAACCTGGAGAGGAGGAATATCCGTTATCTACAAAGGGAGGAAGTACAAGAAGAAATAGATTTGATCCTCATCGATACCTCTTTCATCTCCATCGAAAAATTTCTTCCTCACCTCCTTGGGTTTCTTAAAAAAGGAGGTTTTATCATCAGCCTCATCAAACCCCAATTTGAGGTGGGAAAAGGAGAGGTGGGGAAAGGAGGGGTGGTGAGGGACAAGGCACTGCATGAAAAAGTGATTGATAGGATTTCAAAGTCGAGCCGAGGACTGGGACTGAAGGTCCTGGGTATCTCGGAATCTCCACTGCTTGGCCCCAAAGGGAATAAGGAGTTTTTCATCTACCTGAAAAAAGAGAATGAAAAGGATGGGCAAACCGAAAGAACCCCAACCGGCTAAACTTTTTATGAGTCTCATTGCTTTAGAAAATGACATCTTCCATCAAGGAGTGAAAGACCTCAATTCAACCTTTGGCGAGGCCGATTTTATCAGCGAAAGATTTCCCTTTGATTTTACCGATTATTACACCCAGGAGATGGGCAAACCTCTTTTCCGTCATTTCATTACTTTCGAATGTCTCATTCCCATTCACACCCTCCCTGATATTAAGCAGACCACCAATCGCCTCGAAGAAAAATATGGTGCTTCCAATGGAAACCGTCGAATCAACATCGACCCGGGATACGTTTGTTTAGAGCATGTCATCCTCGCCACGACCAAGGGTTATACCCATCGGCCTTATCTCAGGGATGGCATTTATGCTGATTTGACATTGATCTATCGAAATAAGTCCTTTCAACCATTGGAGTGGACTTATCCCGATTATCGACAAGAGGGGATCATCGCACTCTTTAACCAATTCCGAAAAAAATACTTGGAAGATTTGAGAGGGGGAAAACACCATCCATGCTGAAGTCGATGACAGGTTTTGGAAGGGCAGAAGGGGATACGGCCTTAGGAAAGGTGGGCGTGGAGTCTCGCTCTGTGAATCACCGATACTGTGACATCAACATCAAACTCCCTAAGCGTCTCAGTCTTTTCGAAAACCGTATTAAAGAGATTATCCGATCCCAGGTGTCGAGAGGGAGGATTGATGTTTCACTCAGGCTGGACAACTTGGGAGAGGAAAAGGTTCAACTCAGTGTGGACCTTGGTCTTGCCGAACAGTATTACCGAGTCCTTCATGCCTTGAAGGAGAAGCTTCAACTGAAAGATGAGATCACCTTGACTTTGTTGGCCGGAGCGAAGGACTTGATCACGGCAAAAGAAGAGTCAGTAGATATGGAGCCTTACTGGCAGGAGGTCCTTCCGATTTTGAAGCAATCTTTCAATAACATGGACGACATGAAGCGGTTAGAAGGAGAATCCCTTACCAAAGATCTCCAACAGCGATTGGAGCACATTGCTAAGCAGTTGCAAATCATCAAACAGCAATTCCCTTCCCGCCTGAAGACTACTCTCACCCGACTTCAGGATAGACTCCGATCTCTTTTGGAAGGGATGGAGATTGATCCCTCGCGTTTTCAACAGGAGGTCGCCTTCCTGGCAGAACGGACGGATATCACCGAAGAGATTGTCAGGGCGGAGAGTCACTTGGCTCAATTTAGCACCCTGTTAGAAGGGAATGAACCGGTGGGTCGGAAAATGGATTTTTTACTTCAGGAAATTCATCGAGAGGTGAACACTGTCAGTGCCAAGGCCAATGATGCAGAGATCTCCCAGAGAGTGGTGGAGATTAAGTCTGAACTGGAAAAGATTCGGGAACAGGTGCAAAATATCGAATGAGTTTTGTATACGAAAAGGGTTTTGGGTTCAAGCACGAGATGAGAGAAAAAGGGGTAGGATTGATTTTTATAATCTCTGCGCCCTCGGGTACGGGTAAGACCACTTTGGTCAGAGAGGTGATTCAGCAGTTGCCAGGCCTTCAATTCTCTGTTTCCTTTACCACCCGTTTACCCCGGCCCAATGAGAAGGAGGGAGAGGACTATCATTTCGTTTCCCACTCCTTTTTTCAGAAAATGGTGGAAAAAAAAGAATTTTTAGAGTGGGCAGAGGTATTGGGGAACCGTTATGGGACGCCTCGGCCTGATTCGAAAAAATTGAAGTCAGAAGGGATCGACCTCATTCTGGATATCGATACGCAGGGAGCGAAGAAAGTCATGAAGGAGATTGATCAACCCGTATTGATTTACCTCCTCCCTCCTTCTCTAAAAGTTCTAAGAGAACGATTGATCAATCGAGGGGTGGATTCTCTTGAGATGGTAAAATTTCGTTTGTCAAATGCCAGAAGGGATATGGAAGAGGCTTATGGGTACCATTATGTGATCATTAATGATAGAATTGAGGATGCCATTGAGAAATTAAAATCAATCATCATCGCAGAAAGGTGTCGAAGGGGTAAGAATTTGATCCTTGAAGAAAATAAGAGACAATGGGAGGAAAAGGATGGCTAGAATAACCGTAGAAGATTGTCTGAGAAAGGTGGACAGCCGTTTTGAGCTGGTGATCTTGGCAGCCAAAAGAGCGAAAATACTCATGAGAGGTGCCAAACCATTAGTCGATACAGATAACCGGTCCATTGTAACGGCTCTTCGGGAGGTGGCTGCTGGAAAGGTGAAGTTTAAGCATCCCGAAGACAAGGGAAAAGGGAGCGAACTTTCTGACGATGACTCATAAGAAAAGGTCTCAGGGACATGAAAGAGGCAGAGGACACTCAGGGGACCGGATTGATCGCGGACCCCATTTATCATTACATTGTGATGACCGATCGGATAAAAGGGGAGAAAACAGAAAGGGATGTGATCGACACCCCCTGGGTTCAACGCCTTCGACGCATCTTCCAACTGCAGAGCGCTCGCTGGGTATTTCCCACGGCCGAACATACTCGTTTTCAACACTCCCTTGGGACCCTGCATATCGCAGGGACTTTCTCTGAGCAGCTTTATCCCTCTCTCTTCAAGATTTTCAAAACAGAACTCCCCTCGTTTCCCTATTTAGATGAACTTCTTCGCCTGGCTGGGCTTCTCCATGATACGGGGCATGGACCTTTCTGCCATTTCTTTGATGAGCAATATCTTTCTCGATTCAACACCAATCATGAGGAGATCGGTCAACATATCATCCGAGAAAAAATTTCTTCCCTGTTAAAGGGCATTCGGCGAAGTCCTCACGGTCTATTTGAGAAAACAGAAGTTCTTGATCCGGAACAGATTGCCTTCCTGATCAGGAGGCCTCAAAAGAAGGAGGGGCGAAAACATCCGAGGTGGTTGAACTTCCTCCAGCAACTCTTTCGAGGAATCTTTACCTTCGATAATATCGATTATGTGCTGCGAGATGCTTATATGACCGGTGTCTCCATCGGTCCGGTGGATTGGAGGCGACTCCTTTACTACACCTTCTTTTGCAAAGAAGGATTGATTTTGGATAAAAGAGGAATGGATGCCTTGGCCATGTTTCTCAATGCACGTCTCTATCTTTATTCCAATGTTTATTATCACCGCACTACCCGTTCCATTGATCTTCAGTTGCAGGAAATATTTAAAGAGACGATGGAAATTCTTTGTCCGTTTCATCCTTTGGAGGAAATAGACCGATACCTCCCGCTCACAGACTGGTTTGTGATGGAAAAGGTATTGGAGTGGAAGGAATCTTTATCGCCTCGGGAAAGACAATTGGGAGAAAAGTGGGCTGAAGTGCTTTCGAGAAAGTTGAAATGGAGTAGTGTCTTTGAGGAGAAACTTACCCTAAGAGAGATGGAGATGGGACGACCGATTTTTTTAAAACCCGAAGAGGTGAAGCAGAGGATCAGAACCTTTTTACCGAAACGCCTGAAAGAGCTAGAATTCTATGTGGATATGGCTCACCATGACCCGAGGCCCCTCAATCCCTGGCGTGAATCAGAGGAGGGGACCCTTCTGATCTTCGATCCAGGGTCCAGAAAAATATCGAGGGAACCCCTTCGAAGATTATTTCAATATATTCCAGCAAAAGTGGCCATGTGCCGAGTCTATGCCTCGACCCATCGTTTTGATCAGGAATTAGGCCGGGCTGCCCGGCGTGCCCTTGCTTTAGAAGGATACTCGGAAGGCTTTGAGACGAATGTATAAGAAGGAAGTTACAACTTCTCCATGCTTTCTTCTCTTGATTGCATGTTTAGGGTTCCTCCTTATAAGTGGTAGACCTGACATTTCTTCTACGGAAGGGGGAAAGGACCCCATGGAACGAAGAGAGGAAAAGTTGAAAAGCTTTCGAGAAAAAAGGGATCAGTTCTTTAAAGAAGACCCTCACTCTCCGTTAAAAGAGAGTGATCGAAAGAAATTCAAGGGCCTTCTTTACTACCCGATTGATGTTAGATATGCGATGATCGGATCCATCGAACGATATCCTGTTGAACCGAAGCCCTTTTACGCCAATCTTCCCACCAGCAAAGGGACAGAGAAAAAATATGTGAAATATGGTCGTTTCAAATTTAGTTGGATGGGGAAAGAATATGTTCTCCAGATCTACCGACCTTTGGGCGGGGGGGAACTATTTCTTCCTTTTAAAGATAAGACCTCTGAAACGGAAACCTATCCAAAGGGGCGTTATCTCTTTATCGAACCGATGACTGGAGGGAAGGTGCTGATCGATTTCAATCGTGCCTATAATCCCTTCTGCGAGTATAACGAAAAATACACCTGCACCTTTACCCCTGAAGAAAACTGGCTGGGGATGGCGATCCGAGTGGGGGAGAAGCGTTTCCGCTGAATAATGGTCACTCTCTTTATCGAGGAGGAATCTTGTCTTAGAGGATAGGTCGTGTTAAGCTTATATTAATTATGATTCACCATTCGGGATTAATTTCCGAGTGTGGCAATTAGATAAAATTTAGAAGAAGAAAGAAAGGAATCGTGGGCGTGGGAAAGAACGGATATCAGAAACAAGCGATGGGAATTTACCAATTTATCAGTGAACATCTTTACTTCAACCGTCCAGACATGGAAATTAAAGGAGAGCGTTTTAATTCGGCGATCCTACTAAGCCTTCTTACTGGGCTGAAGAAGGGAAAGGAATTGATCATTGGAGAACCAGGGTTGGGGAAGACGACCTCCGCAGAATATGTCTGTTCGCTCATCTACCAATTTCCATTGGGTGTGATTTGGGGGAGTGAGGTTTCAGGGCATCCAGAACAAACAGAGGAAAAAATTATTGGCAGACCGGATTTGGGCAAATTGAATCGAGGCGAGGAGGATGTGGTATGGACTAATTTTTCCCAAATCCCAGTGAAGATTGTGGATGAGATCAACCGCCTTCCAGAAACCAAACAGAGCATGATCTTAGATGGAGTGGATCGAGGGAATTGGGAATACCTCAATGAGATGATCATCAACGATGAATACTGTCTTTTTGCCACTGCCAATTATCAAGATGGAGGGACCAATACCATTATCGCTCCTCTGGTGGATCGATTCGATGTCATGGTGGAATCGAGATACCCTGGGGCCAATCTCTCTTTTCTCATTGGGAAGGATAAGCGAAAAGATCTTATCCTGAGGCATCCCAAGTATGAAAAGGACCTTTATCACATCCTGAAATCAAAGATCGTTTATGAAAAGAAGATTTCTAAAATGGAGGAAGTTTGTAATGCCTATGGGGAATATCTTGATGAGGTATTAGGGGTCAAGTCCTTCCAGAGACGAGATCGTGATCAAATTCGTTTAGAAATGGAAAGTTTAGAGTTGGATCTCGATGCCAGTGCCTTTACTCGAATGGTTCTCGCTGAATTGTCTTTCTGTGAACGATACGGGCAGAAGCGGGTTGTCGAAAACTGTGAAGAGGGATGTCACTATACGGGTTATCTCTGCCACCAAATTAAAAATTGTGCCTCCAATCGGCTCCCTTCCTCCATTAAGCAATATGCGCAGGGATTGGCATGGTTGCTGGAAGATTCTGAAATCGATATCGAACATATCATGGCAGTCATCCCCTATACCCTGGCCCATCGGATCCAATGGAAAGATGAGATCCTTTCTCAGAAGGAGAGATCGAAAAGGGATGATCCATTTCCCATCTTTGTTGCAAAGGAAGCGGTGAAAACAGTTTCTCATAGATATCGAGAACAGAGCGAACATCTGAAAGACGCCTTGGCAGTCGGATCGAAGATCTTTCAAGGGGGTGAATCGGAGCCCTTGGAAGGGGATCACCCCATTTATGTGGAAGTGAAAAAAGATATCGATGGACGAAAGAGTTAAGGTGAGAACATTTTTTTCTATCGAGTTTTTGAGGGTTTAGATTTAACAATGAAATCCTCCACCCCACCCAAGAAGAGTCCTATCCTTCCCCCAGACAAAGAGAACTGGATAACCAAGAATCCCTTTGAAGAGTTTAAGACCTTTACCGCTTCCACCCCTGACCTTCCTCTGGATCAGATTGTCCAATCCGCCGAGGCGGTCATGGATCGGATCCGCTGGGGATATGAGAAACTTTTAGAAGAGGAGGCCAAAGAACTTGTCTGGATGGTTCAATACAATACGATCATCAAGGCTTATGAGGTAGCAGAGAAATATGTAAAGGAGATCGATTATACAGCAGAGGATATTGAGGACTTCTGTTTTGCCTTAGAGAACACCCAAAGGATTCCGTATCTCATCCCAGGACCTGCCGGCGTTTACATTTCTGCATTATGTAATGATGTGAAGGAAGAAGAGATTGCCCTCAAACTTTCTGAGCTGAAGACGGAGATCAATCTCATTGGATTTCGACTCCCGAAAGGGAAGCGATTGGTGATTGAAGGAGATACCGGTGATTTTACAGGTATTGGCCTCGAGGGAGGAGAATTAATCGTTGAGGGAAATGCAAAGAACTGGACCGGGGCAGGGATGAGAGGGGGAAAGATTTTGATCAAGAAGAACATCGGTCTCCATACAGGCGAATGGATGATGGGAGGAGAGATTTATGTGGGGGGAAGGGTAAGGGGGCTGGGAAATATTGTCGAAGGGAAGGTCTACGAGAGGGATAAACTGGTTTATCCGGGAAAAGTGCGATATCCCAATCTTTATTATTAAAAATGAAGTGAAGATTTGCATGAACCTCACCGATTAAGTATGGAAGAGCAGAATTTACAATCGATCATTGAAGAGATTTGGCCCAAGTTGAAGAAAAAACATCTCTACCCTGAGATCCCTGTCCCCAAAGTCAGGGGAACCCCTGACCCGGAACAGGGTGAGGCTGAAGAGGACGAAGGCGTTGGCTTGGAGATGAAACAGAAGCAGATGACCATCAATGGTGCTTTTGTTTCACAAATGAAAGACAAGATGGAGGAAAAAAGAGTCGTCGAGGCTCTTCTCGATCATGGGATTACCCATTACACCTTCTGCCCATGGGATTTCCATACACATCTCAGGCTTTATGCAGAGGCCAAGAAAGTGGTGGGTGATAAAGAATTGGCCAAACAGGTATCCAATCACTTTATCGATGTCATTGCAGATACCCATTGTGTTAAAAAGAGGTTTACGGAGATCCCAGAATTGCATCGAAACCTGAAAAAAGGGACGATTGAGGAAGTGATCGCCTTCCTTTACCAAAAGATTTGGGGAGTCGATTTGGGAATTCCACCCTCCAAAATGAATGTGAAAGGACACGCAGAGATTGTCCGAAGGCTTGCACGAATTCCCTATTTAGATCGCTCACGTTGGGGAGAGAGTGTCCAAAAGTTTGCCCGCTCTCTCAAGCCCCTTCTCGTTGAAGAACAGAAACAACAAGGGGCCAAGGGAGGAAAAGGGGAACGCAATCCTCAAGGAGAACACGATTTGAACCACTATTCCAACGAAGAGATCGATCAGGGTTTGAGAGATTATGCTAGACAGACCATGGCTTTGTCCGAATTCAAAGATGTCGTGGAGGACTTTTCTGATGAACTGAAAGGGGCAGGTTATGGAATGGAAGGGGGGATGGGAAGAGGTCAAGGGAATCCCATCGATGCAGACATCCTTTTCTATATGAAGTTGGCGGAAAATTATTCAATCCCTCTGAAGAAATTCCCTTTGGAAGAGAAGGGGTCCCTCCATCCGCATTCTCATTCTCCCTGGGAGGTTGGGTCACCTTTTCAAGATGTGGATATTTGGACCAGTTTTGGGAAGATCATGCCAGGCATCACTCAGATTTGGACAAAAAGGGAGGGGAAGGGAAGAGGAAAGATTGAAGGCACTCCCGATTGCTTAATTGCCATCGATTCTTCAGGAAGCATGATCAACCCTCGAAAGAGCCTCTCCTATGCTGTCCTGGGAGCGGCCTGCGCCACCAATGCCTATCTTCAAAATGATTCAAAGGTGGCTGTCTATAATTTCAGTGATGCCCCCATGGGCGGAAAGGATATTTTGAATTATACAGATCGGCGAGAGGACATCTACCGTGTCCTTTGTAAATATTTTGGCGGTGGGACAGCGTTGGACTTAGAGGATTTGATGCCATTGATCCAGGGAAGGAAAAACTTGGATCTCTTCATCATTACCGATATGAAGATTACCAATCTGGAGGCATTGATCGGATTCTTTGGACAGATCCAAAACCGGGTGACGGCCGTTCACATCGGAGACAATCCTTATGCAGCCCGATTCGAAAAAGCTGTTGAGAAGAGGAAAAACATCAGCATCTATACCGTCAAACGGAAAGAAGATATTCCCCACATTGTTCTCGGAAGGATCAGGGATTATTTTAATCCGACTCATATAAAAAAGTCTGTTAGCTAAAATTTAAAAGTGCACTGTTTAAACTTTAAAAGTGCACACCTTTCAAGTCAGAGTTTTTGATTCTTTGGACATCGATCAATTTGTCTTCACACCAGAATCTGATCTCAGAGATGTCTT
>Ga0208039_1000291_pt1 | contig 40887 bp, 39 predicted proteins | sample June2015DPH_20_1_2_FD_184722 | JGI IMG/M metagenome (GOLD analysis project Ga0208039, IMG submission 184722) | Peatland microbial communities from SPRUCE experiment site at the Marcell Experimental Forest, Minnesota, USA - June2015DPH_20_150... | ecosystem: Environmental > Terrestrial > Soil >... | reverse complement strand
TGACGAACGCAAGCGGTGAAGAAGCATCAGCATCGACTTCAGACAAAGAAATCGAAGAGGCAAAGCCGTCGGAGGCCCCGGCACCGTCGCCCGGGCTGTTGATGAGCGCTTTGGGCAAGGCGGGACTGGCCGAACCTTTGGACAAGGCTGGGATCAACATCTACGGCTACATCGAAGGCGGCTACATGTACGACGCCACCTCGCAGGCTCACAAGGGTCCAACCTTCATCGGGTTTAACAGTTTCAAGAACACGGGTATCCTTGACAAGATCAGTTTGAACGTCGAGCGCACGGTCGATCCGACCAAGAAGCAGCTTGACTTTGGTTTCCACATAGAAGGTATCTGGGGTGCGGATGCCGCGTTCATCCACTCGAATGGGATGGGTGATAGGCAGACGAGCCGATATCAAGGGGACCTTCTCCAAGCCTACGTGGACATGACCATCCCCGGCATGCCGGTGCGAATCCGCGCAGGCAAATGGATCGAACTGGCGGGCTTCGAGCAATTCAGCGCCAACATCTACGGGGCCTTCGGCGATCCGTCCAGGGCACTCTATTCTTACAGCTACCAATTCCTCTATGCCGAGCCGGGCACGCAGACAGGCGTTCTGGTCACCTACGTGCTGAACCCCAAGTGGTCGTTTGACGCTGGTTTCACGCGTGGCTGGAACCAGTCCACCCGCGACGCCAACGGCGCCCTGGACTTTTTGGGCCGCATCACCTTTACCCCCAGCGACAAGACCTCCATCATTTTCGTTATGACGGAAGGCCCGGAGTTCCCGACGGGCGTCGGGCACAACCTGCCTAAAGGCGACGCCCACCACTGGTGGACCGCGCTGGACCTGGTTGCCACCCAGAAGATCACTGAAAAGTTGAGCCTCGGCCTGGGCCTTGACTACGTCCATGCTCCGCAGATCCCCGGCTTAACAAGCGGTGCCAAACAGTGGGGAGGCGTGGCTGGCTACGTCAGCTACACATTTGATCCGCACCTCACGCTCAACACCCGGCTGGAGTGGTATAGAGACTCCGCCAATGGCTTCTCCACCGGTGCGCCCGTCAGCGCCAACTACTACGAGGCCACGGCGGGCGTGGCCATCAAGCCGTTCTTAACCGACAAGATCCTCTCGAAGTGGCTGTTCAGACCGGAAGTTCGCTACGACCACGCTGATCACTCGCTCTTCAACAGCGGCGACAGAAATCAGTGGACATGCAGCGTGGACGCCCTCTTCACCTTTTAGGATCGCCGTGGCGGTTTCGCACCCGCCTGGGCGTGCGGAGACGAGGGTATCAAAAAACTGTTTTCGGGGAGGTAGAAAAGATGAAAAAGATTGAAGCCATTATCAAACCCTTTAAGTTGGATGAAGTGAAGAATGCATTGACCAAAATCGGTGTTCTTGGGATGACCGTTACCGAGGTCAAAGGATTTGGAAGACAGAAAGGCCACACAGAATCCTATCGGGGAACCGAATATGCCATTGATTTTTTACCTAAGTCTAAAATCGACCTCATCATTACCGATGAATTGGTCACTCAAGTGATAGAGACCATTGAGAGGGTCGCTAAGACAGGAAAGATTGGGGATGGAAAGATATTTTTGTCTCCTGTAGAAGAGGTGATTCGAATTCGGACAGGTGAGCGCGGAAAAGAGGCAATCTGAATTAAGTATGTTCTAACTCCTCTTTTATCCGCGAATTAACGCTTCAAGCCCCATTGAAAAAATTGGTTGTTTTTTAACAGCCTGCTTAAATTTCGGCAAGAAATTTCTTGAAAAGCTACTACCAGGATATAAATATCCCAGAGGTAATCCCCACCAACTATTCAATAATTTTGATGAAACCCCATTAAACCATAAACCTCTACCAACTGGCATAAGGATTGCTCATTATCAAATAAATCCCTCCCAAAGAGGGGACGAGGAAGCTTCCAGCCCTCACCCCCTCCCTCACCTTGAATGGGGAGAAGGAATAGATGAAAGTATGAATGTTTTAATCATCAAGCATGTGGATATTGAAGGACCGGGACTGATTGAATATTGTCTGAAGCAAATAAAGATTTCTTACCAGATTCTTTGTCTCGATGCAGATATTCATCTCCCAAAACTTGACGATTTCACCCACATCATCATTTTGGGAGGGCCAATGAATGTTTATGAGGAAGATCGTTACCCCTTTCTCAGAAAAGAAGATCTCTTTATCAAGGAAGCGATTCAGAGAGGGAAATTCATTTTAGGAATTTGTCTTGGAGCACAATTGATAGCAAAAGCACTCGGTGCAAAGGTCTCCAAAGCGCCTGTAAAAGAAATTGGATGGTATGATGTCTCCTTGACAAGAATAGGTTCGCGGGATCCTCTCTTTTCCAATCTTCCAAAAACATTCTCTGTATTTCAATGGCATGAGGATACCTTTGAGATTCCAAAGTCCGCAAAGCTAATCGCCACTTCATCCCCTGTCCCCCGTCAAGCCTTTCGATATGGAGAAAAAGTTTATGGCCTTCAATTTCATCTCGAAGTGACTGAGGAAATGATCTGTGAATGGATGGAAACCTACGAAGAAGAATTTAAGGGTCTTCAGTCCCCCAAACTATTTTCAAAAACTGAGATTATGATTGAAACCGAGATAAAGATCGAAACCTATACGAGAAGGGGAATGAAATTTTTAAAAGACTTTTTCGGACAACCCATTATAGGTCACTGAGCCATTGAATCATTACAGAATCAAAACATATCGAAGAGGAGGGATCAAATGAAAAAGATTTTGTTTCTGTTTCTTGTCCTCATTTTTTTATCAGTGACGGTTACATTTGCTGAAGAGCCTAAGGGAACATTGCCCTCTCAGCAGGCTCCTGTTGTGGCTCCACCACCTGTCCAGGCTACTTCAACTCTATCAAAAGTGGATACAGGAGATACTTCATGGATTTTGATTTCTTCTGCTTTGGTCATGCTGATGACACCCGGACTTGCCCTTTTTTATGGCGGTATGGTTCGAAGTAAGAATGTCCTCGGTACAATCATGCAGAGTTTTATTGCCCTGGGCGTGATTTCGATCCAGTGGGTCCTTTACGGATATAGTCTTGCCTTTGGCCCCGACGTGGGCCACATCATCGGAAGTCTCGGCTGGGTCGGGCTCAGGGGTGTAGGTCTTGACCCAAATCCCGATTATGCAGCTACCGTCCCACATCAGGCATTCATGATCTTTCAAATGATGTTTGCCGTGATCACGCCCGCTCTGATCACAGGCGCATTTGCTGAAAGGTTTAAATTCAAGACCTATCTTGTATTCCTCATCCTCTGGGCAACATTTGTCTATGATCCTCTTGCGCATTGGGTTTGGGGGGTCGGTGGTTGGATCAAGAATCTTGGAGCCCTTGATTTTGCAGGAGGTCTTGTCGTACACATCAGTTCAGGGGTCGCTGCACTGGCCGCTGCCCTGGTAGTGGGAAAGAGAAAGGGCTATGGCGATGAGCCCATGCCTCCTCACAACCTGACCATGACTGTTTTGGGTGCAGCCCTGCTCTGGTTTGGCTGGTTTGGTTTCAATGGTGGAAGCGCCGTTGCATCCGGTTCTCTTGCAACTTCTGCCTTTGTTGTGACACATATCGCAACAGCTTCGGCAGCCCTATCCTGGATGATTGCAGAATGGGTATATCGGGGGAACCCAACTGTTCTTGGTGCAGCATCTGGCGCAGTGGCCGGACTGGTTGCCATCACGCCTGCATCTGGTTTTGTAGGACCCATGCCAGCCATCATCATTGGCCTCGTTGCTGGTTTAGCTTGTTATTATGCCATTAACCTCAAGACCAAACTCGGATATGATGATTCTCTCGACGTCGTAGGCGTTCATGGAGTGGGTGGCACGTGGGGTGCATTGGCCACAGGGCTCTTTGCATCAAAGGTCATTAACTCAGCAGGGAATGATGGCTTATTCTTTGGCAATCCCTCACTCATTGGCATCCAAGCATTGAGTGTAGTTTCGGCGTGGGTTTACTCTTTCGTGATGACATTGATCATATTGAAGATTCTTGATTGGACCATGGGTTTGAGGGTAAACGAAGAACACGAAGTAAATGGTCTCGATTTAAGTCAGCATGGGGAAGCAGGATATAGCTATTGAGTGAAGAGTTAGGCGTAAAGATTAAAAACGGAGGAGATGAATGAAAAAGATCGAAGCGATTATAAAGCCATTTAAATTGGACGAAGTAAAGAATGCCTTAACCAAAATCGGTGTTCAGGGAATGACGGTTACCGAGGTCAAGGGATTTGGAAGACAAAGAGGCCATACCGAGGTTTATCGGGGAGCTGAATATACAATCGATTTTGTCCCCAAGGTTAAGATTGAACTAATCACCACCGATGAAATGGTCCCTCAGGTGATCGAAACCATTGAACGGACTTCCAAGACAGGAAAGATTGGAGATGGTAAAATATTTGTATCACCCGTTGAAGAAGTGATTCGAATCCGAACCGGAGAACGTGGAAGAGATGCAATTTGAGCTGGGTGTTACTAAAAACGGGCTCGTCGATACCAAAAACCTGATGGCCCAGGCAGTATCCAATCATTCCTCCCCAAGGGAATTCCTTCGCCAACATTCCGATATGGTGGACGGCCTTGTGAGAAAGGCCTTCCAGAAGGCACAATCCCAAGTTTCCGCCCCATCGGTCTGCCTCATGGCAGTAGGAGGATATGGAAGGGCTGAGCTCGCCCCTTACTCGGATATCGATCTTCTTCTTCTCTACTCTTCTTCGCAAAAAGAAAAACTTCCACCTTTGGTTGAGAAGACCCTCTACCCCCTATGGGATTTGGGATTGGATGTAAGTTGTAGTTCGAGGTCGATCAACGAATGTCTGAAAATGACTCAATCGGATTTACATATCAAAACAAGCTTGATCGACGGACGTTATCTCGATGGAGAATATGAATTCTTTCGCAATTTTTATAGTCTCTTCACGAAAAAAGTTATTCACCGGAAGGTGCGAAAGTTTGCAGAGGGTTTGGCTAAGGACCTTTCCCTGCGCCATCAAAAATACGAAGATCCTGCCTATGTCCTGGAGCCCAATATCAAAGAAGAAGAAGGAGGGTTAAGAGACTTCCAGATTGGACGGTGGACGATTAGGGCGAAATATAAGACGGACCGTTGGGATTCAATCCTCTTTCCGGACCACTCTCGAATGTTAGATAAAAGCATCCAATTCCTCTGGGGGGTTAGAAACCAACTCCATCTCCTTAGCGGAAGGAGGCAGGATGATTTTACTTTTGAATTGCAGGAAAAAATCGCTCCCACTCTTGGCTTCCCCCATAGCACGAAGGGCATCGAAGAGATGTTGAGGCAGTATCATCTGTCCACCGAGAGGATCTCAAACTTTGTCCATGATATCCTTGAGCGGGCCCTCTATGAACCCTCTCTTTTTAAAAAAACCTTCTTTTTCTTTCAGCGAAAGAAAATCGATGAGAATTTTGGAATCGCTTATGGAGAACTCCATCTTTTTGATCCTATTACCTTCAAGAGAGACCCCACACAATTGATGACTCTCTTTAAACATTGTCAGACCTATCAAGTCAAGATGGATTTTCGGATGGAGGAAGCAGTGATGGAGGCTCTCCCCTTCATCGACGATCCGTTCAGACATTCGGAGAAGGTCAATCAGACTTTCCTCTTAATCCTTAGGAAAGGAGAAGCGGTTGATACTCTCCTTAGGAAGATGCATGAGCTTGGATTTCTCTCTCGGTATATCCCTGAATTTTCCGAGGTGGAAGGGAGAGTCCATTATGATCTCTACCATGTCCATCCCGTTGATATCCATTCCATCTTAGCCGTGGAGGAACTAGGAAAGTTGAGAGATAGCTTCTACCAAAAAGAATATCCCTTGCTCACCTCCTTGATCAGAGAAATTGAAAAACCTGAAATTCTTTTTCTAACAACACTCCTCCATGACATTGGAAAAGGGATGGGGGAAGACCATGCATTGGTCGGTGCAGAAATGGTCAAGCGCATTGGAGAGCGGATGGGACTTTCTGGGGAAGATAGGAAATTAATTGGTTTTTTAGTCGGTCACCATCTTTTGATGGTAGAGACAGCCTTTCGTAGAGACCTTCATGATGAACAGGTCATCCTACGATTTGCAAGCGAAATAAAAAATATCAATCAATTAAAGATGCTCTACCTTTTGACCTTTGCTGACATTAAAGCAGTTGGACCTGAAGCCTGGACTTCCTGGAAGAACACCCTTCTTATGGAGCTTTTTCTGAAGGCCTCGCATTTCTTTGAGAGGGATGCCATTACTGGGCCGTTTCTGAAAAGAGACGAAATGATTAAGAAGCTCCAAGAATTCCTACCTCCAGAAATTATTTCTGAATATGGAGAACATCTCCCAGACCGATACCTCTCATGTTATCCGCCGGAGGAGATTGTCCATCACATTGAGATGGCTCGCTCCGTTGAAAGGGAACTTCTCCTTGTGGGATGGGAGACCGAAAAGGAAATCCGAGCAAAGGTCACCGTTTGTACAAAAGACCGCTATGGACTCTTTTCCAAAATTACAGGTTCAATGTTTTTGAACCGTCTGAATATCCTCGAAGCACAAATTCACACCTGGGAAAATGGCATCGCCCTCGATACATTTTGGGTCGAAGACCTTACAAAAGATATTGAACGGCGTCTTCAGCAATTTAAAAAAGATTTAAAAGAAACCTTAAGTGGAAAGGTTCCTTTAAAGGATCTTCTTTCTAAAAGGGATGAATCAAACGGAATCAAACAAAAGGTCATCCCCAGGGTGTCTGAAGAAGTGAAGATCAATAACAAGGATTCTGATTTTTATACCATTGTAGAAGTCACCGGTGAGGATCGACTGGGTATTCTTTACGAGATTACGCAGGCCTTGACCGACCACGGGTGTAATATTCACTTTGCGAGAATATCGACTTTGGGAAATCGCATTGTCGACGTGTTTTATGTCCAAGATGAGTGGGGAGAAAAAATAAAAGAAAAGAATAGGACAGACCAACTTAAGAAAACCATTCTCTCTCAACTTACCCCGTTAGAAGATAGCCAACCTTAATCCACATTCCTCTCCATTAAGATCGCTCCCTAAACTTCTTAATATAGAATATAAAAAAACCTTAGTTTTCACCTGGTTAAATAAATACTTTTATCCTATTTATTATGTCAAATAACATTGCTTTTCAAGCACCCAAGTATTATCTTTTAATAAGATACTTGATAGTATCATGTGCTCCATAAAAGAAAGGAGGGAGTACAAATGAGAAAAATATTTATTACAATGATTACAGTTGGTTTCCTACTGATGCCTTTAATGGTTTATGCACAATCAAATCAGATGCCGACAGGAACTCCTCCGGTAGCACAATCACTTGTTCCTGAAGGTGATTTTGCCCTCAAGCTGGTTACTGCACTCAAGTTGGGAACACCTATCAGTGAAGCGCAAGCTGAGGATATGTTGACTTCGGTCGAGATCGCACCACGAAACGGGTGGATCGCCGATTATCCTGTAACACCCGATATTATTGGTGAGTTACAGAACGCTGTGGTTACTGCAGCAGATTCAAAAAAGCTGCCATTGGGGAAAGATGAGGCTTTGAATGCATTTCAAAACCTCATTGCTGAGTTCGGGTTAGCGGTTTTGCCTGGGAGCTCTGGCAAGTACGCTGAAAGCCCACCCCAACCTAACCCAACGGTAATAAACAATTATTACTATGAGGAAGGCCCGCCGATTGTCACATATTATCCTCCTCCATGGGATTACTATTACCTTTACGCCTGGGTTCCTTATCCATTCTGGTGCTCCGGGTTTTTCTTCCCCGGGTTCTTCGTCCTGCACGATTTCCACAGGGTCATCTTCGTTGGTCATCACCGGTTTGTAGTTACCAATCACTTTATCAATCCCAAAACCCATACGGTCACCACGGTTGACCCGATGAAGAGGTTCAGTGGAACCACGAGCAAGACTTTTACAGATACTTCCCATAAGGGAGGGTTTAACACAACTGAGGGAAAGAAAGGCGCTGCGTCGATCTTCGAACGCAGCCGTGGACAAGTAAGCTCTCTCAATGGTAGGACTACAACATTGGGGAGTAACTCTGGAAGGAACCTTTCAACCCTTGGAAGACAGAATGAAATGAATATTCAGGGTGGCCAAGGGAAGTCCTTTAAGACTCCCAATGTGACCAATGAAAGATCTTTCAATGCTCCTTCCATGGGGAACCAGGGAGGTAGCCGAAGCCTTGGTTCTTCTCAAAGTTCCGGAAGGTCGTTTAGCGCTCCGAGTAGATCCTTCAGCTCACCTTCCATGGGAAGCAGTGGTTCACTCCATTCTGGTGGTGGCCATTCGTTCGGTGGCTCTTCTGGCGGCGGCTCTAGCCACGGTGGCTTCTCCGGTGGTCATGGCGGGGGCTGCAGGGGCCGTTGCTAAAAATCAGGGCTGATTAACTGAAAAGAGGATCCTTTGATCCTCTTTTTTTATCTTTAGGGAATGTGAGATTCAGACCCGTTGCATAATGGCAGAGGTCAATCCCTTTCTCGACACAGTGGGCTCGACCCAATCCACTGCCGTAATGATTATCTTGGAATTTCTTGGAGCGATTTTTGATAAGAAGGGTTAAGAATATCTCTTAATTATCCTGCCTTTTCCGCCCAACCGATAACTACTTCACATGGAATACGAAGTATTTCTCCTACTCGGTATTTCTCCGCCTCAGCTTTTGCTCGAACCTCAATCTTCTGTGCCACATCTTGTGGAACACTTTTAAGCAACATCTGTAATCGACCACTGACTCCCAAATTGGTTCGCCAATAGTCTTCACTGTCCTTAACTTCCAAGGGGAAATCAAAACGATTTGTTTTGATATCCTTGAAACCGGTACCCATGAGAATTTTTTCAAGGGCTCCTTCCTGACCAGAATCAAACCATGTGGGAGCGCCTGGAACCGCAGCAGCCGGCCATAACTCGGCAACACATTTTGAAACAATTCCAATGACCCTGGTACGGTCTGGTGTACTCCATACTGATATAGCTAAATCTCCATTAGGTTTTAAAACTCGCCACATCTCTTTTAAAGCTTTCCCTCTATCGGTAAAATGAATCAAACCTAAATGGCAGAGGACAGCATCAAAGGATCTATCTTCGAAAGGAAGGCTTTCTGCATCAGCTTCTTGAAATTCAACATTCTTCAACCCTCTATTAGCAGCTCTTGATCGAGCTATCTCGATCATTCCAGGAGCCAGATCTATTCCTATGACCGAACCATTTGGTGCGACTATCTCGGCTGCACTCAATGATGGAATCCCTATCCCACAGGCCACATCCAATACCTTATGACCAGGTTTCAGGTTTATTCTTTTCAAAAGTGGAGAGGCCATGGATTCAAAAATGGGAGCGCCATATTTTGCATAATTTTCAGCAGTGCGGCTATAAACTTCTCTCTCGATTTCCTTATATTTGACTGGGTCAAATGTCGACATCCTTCTTCCTTTTCAGAAATATTTTGGAGTTGAAAAGTAAATAGAAAGATCTTATTTTGCAAACCCAGTCAGATACTCTTTAACCAGCATCTCATTTTTGTTCTGAATCTTTTGCATCTCACCCAATTCAACATTTTCGACAGGCATTTTCATTCGTTTATTTCTCAATCGAGTAATCTCCGCGTCTAAATATTGAATGGTATTGGCAATCGCTTCTCCCATGGATGAGATGGATTCCTGTGCCTTTTCAAAGGTCCCCTTGTCTAAATAAGCACGGTTTAAAAGATGGAATCGTTCAAAGAATCTCTGGAACTTTTCCAATTCCTCCTTTTTCCCCTTCTTTTTCGAATCTAACTTTTTAGCCAACTCCGAAAATTTGTTTATATCCATAAAATTTCTCTCCTGTTTTATTTAATTCGATCTTTATCTTAAATCTATGAAAACGGGCTTCGTTTGTCAATTCTTTTATATTGAAATATCGGATCTTTTGCTTTTTTTTTTAGACAGCCTGTTTAAAATCCATCATTTACTTCCAATTCCAACACCTTTCTCAGATAACCGTCCTTTTTCATTCCAAAATTATTATAAGCGATTTCAATAGGTTATAAAGCTAAAACTTATTCACCAAAATAGTTATGAGTGGCATGCTATTTGCTCTTGAATTCCCCAATACAAAGGGGTATTAAAGGGGTATTAAGTAGACGAGGGTGTCTCTTTCCGGAATGTATCCCGGGTTTAAAAAGAGGCCTTTTTTTTAATCTTTATATCTCAACAAAAGGAGGAAAAGATGGATAAAGAAAAAGAAAATGTGTTGAAGATGGCAAAGGAGAATGATGTCAAATTTATTCGGCTCTGGTTCACGGACATTCTGGGGATTCTAAAAGGGTTCGCTATCACCGTTGATGAGTTGGAAGGAGCACTTGAAGAGGGAATGGGATTCGATGGTTCCTCCATTCAGGGTTATGCTCGCATCGATGAGAGCGATATGATTGCCAAACCCGATCCCAAAACCTTTCAAATCATCCCATGGAGGCCAAAAGAGAATGCAGTCGCCAGGATGTTCGCAGATATTTATGAACCCGATGGAACGCCTTACAAAGGGGATCCCCGATGGGTGTTAAAGCGGGCTCTCAAAAAGGCTCAAGACCTGGGCTACACCTTATACGTCGGTCCTGAGTTGGAGTACTTCTATTTCAAAGCGAGTGACGGAGTTCCACAGTTTCTCGACAAAGGAGGTTATTTCGATCTTACTCCCCTGGATATGGCGACCGAGCTTCGGCGAGAAACCATTTTAACTTTGGAAGCGATGGGGATTCATGTGGAATACAGCCATCATGAAGTCGCACCCAGCCAGCATGAAATTGACCTTCGATATACGGATGCCCTGACCATGGCGGATAATGCGATGACTTATCGGCTTGTCGTCAAGGAGATTGCATTGAAGCATGGTGTCTATGCGACCTTCATGCCCAAACCCATTTTTGGCCAGAATGGAAGTGGCATGCATACCCATCAATCCCTTTTCAAGGGTGATAAGAATGCCTTCTTCGATCCGAAAGATGAATTCCATCTCTCCAAGATTGCCAAGTCTTATATGGCCGGGATTTTGAAACACTCCAAGGAAATTACTTCAATCACTTCTCAGTGGGTGAACTCTTACAAAAGGCTTGTCCCTGGTTATGAAGCACCCGTCTATATCTCCTGGGCGCGCAGGAATCGGTCGACACTCGTTCGGGTCCCCATGTATAAGCCGGGCAAAGAGAAAGCCACCCGGATGGAATTCCGGTCCCCTGACCCGGCCTGCAACCCCTATCTGGCTTTCGCTGTGATGCTGGCGGCGGGTTTGAAGGGAATTGAAAAGGGTTATCAACTTCCTCCCCCGGTTGAAGAAGACATCTTTGAGATGTCTGAGGCGGCGAGGAAGAAACACGGAATCGACTCTCTTCCTGGAAACCTGCTTGAAGCAATCCAACTCACAGAAAAAAGTGAGCTGGTCAAAGAAACACTGGGAGATCATATCTTCCAAAAATTTATTGAGAATAAGAAGATCGAATGGGATCAATACCGAACCCATGTTTCCCAATTCGAATTAGATAAATATCTTCCGATCCTGTAGTCTTCCTCCCCCTCTCTTTCTTGGCGGCCCCCTTTTACTCGAAGCATCCCTTCCCATGGTGGGAGGGGATGCACCCATTAGATAAGAGACTTCCCGAATAACAGCGATAGACATCTAACGAGGGGAAGGGGAAGGCGAACAGATTGAGTTTTTTTCATCCGTGGGTTATCTTTAATTTATGTAAAATTGCAGAGGTAAAGTGAGGTAAACCCGTATGGTGAGTGGTGAGAAATTTACTTGGAGCAAGGATCTCGAAAACTTTCTGCATCGGAATCCGGGCTTAAGGATCATTGATGATCCAGAGAAGCTTGAATATTACCGCCAAGATCTGAACGTTGATCTCCCCGTCATGATCCGGGACCTCATGCTGAAGAGCTTGCCTGATATCATTTTTCAGCCTACTACTGAAGAACACCTTCTCCCATCAATCTTCCCATTCTTGGAGAGATGCCTGCTCCATTTTTCCAGTCAGTACCGCCAGCCTCACCGCCTGAATCGTGCGAAAGACTTCATCCGGCCGTTTCCTCACGCCGTCAACCATCAGAAGGTGCTCGTCTATTGAGACACCAAAGAGCCGCTCGTTCTCCCTCAGGTATGGTAGGATAAGGTCCCAATCTTTTTCCATGAAGGTTGAAAACTCACCACCGTTCAACTGCTCGGCCACCAGCTTTTTGTGCGGATCGCGCACGAATATGGCCCCGCCAGAAGCGAGTGAGAAGAGGTTGGAACCGGGATACGGCGTGTCGAGGGGTATCACGTTGCCATCGTCGTCGGTAGTCATCCCGTTCAAAATCACGAAGCCCCCGCCATTGTAAGGGTCGCCGGCCATGAAAGCTTCTGCGAGGAAGTCGAGTGCGGTCCCGTTAATGACAACCCGCGGCTTCCCGACAGCGTTAATGAGTGGCCGGCCCGCCGCATTGCCCCGTACGAAGATCTCACCACCCTTTGCGCCATAAAGAAAGGTCTGACCCACATCACCGTGTACGACGAGCTTGCCCGATTTCATTATCTGGCCAAGCTGGTCCTGAGCGTTGCCGTGTACGTAGATTTCCAGACCATCAATGCCAGAGCCAAGGTAGTCACCCGTGGAACCGTACGCATCGATCCGTACACCCTGCGTTCCAGGCCCGAGCGAGCAACCGGGGAATCGCTGGCCACGGTAACCAAAGCAGATGAACTGCTTCCAGCCGAGAAAGTAGGCATCGCATACATAGCGCGCCAACGTTTGGTCGCCTTCAGGCTGGAAATCGCGGCCATCGCAGACGAGAACCTCCTCGCCCGCTTGCGGCGCGCGCAGCTTCTTGCGGCTCTTGAAGTTGATCCGCACGTAGCTGCTGCCGCTTGCCTTCTCGATCGGAGACACCGCGCAGAAGATCGCATCCAGCGCGCTCATCAACATCTGCGTGATCGAGCGGCGTCTCTTGTTGCCGATGGGGAAACGCCAGTCGAGAAGCCGCGTCAGCACCTCAATGATGGTACCTTTCGACACGTCATCCTTCGCCAGCCGTACGAGCTGTACCAGTACGGCCCTGATCCTGTCGTACTCCCAGGCCGCAAAGCCCTGCTTCATGTAAGAAAAGGCGGCCTGAACATCGCTTTCGCGGAATAGGTCCGCAAGCTGTCCTATCAGCCCTTTGTCGAGCGAATAGATCGCGGTCTTGCGGAAATCGTACGGAGGCCGGTCTGCCAACACGTCGATCTCCCGGCCGAACTTGTCAGTACATGTCAGACGGTAACTGCCGTCGGTGTTGGGAGAGACCGTGAAGATGAAGGCTCCGCCGTCGGTATAGCTGCCACCACGCGCATTCCAGTAACGGTCGGCCACCGTCCCAAAGCGTGGGTCTTCCTTCGCCAGGCTCTCCAAGGTGGCATCGATCGCCTGCTTCTCCGAGCAGATAAGCCCTATCTGGAAGTCACCTTTCTGAAGCGCAAAGACCTGCGGTCGGAGCATGGCCGTGTCGGTGATGCCGATCAGCTGGAACTTGTGCTCATAGGCCAGGCTGCGCGCAATGATAAAGAACCAGGGTCCATCGGGCGAGCCATGAATCTGCGTGGCTTGTATTTGCCGATAGACACGCTGCTTCTCGGACGTAAGATGATCGAAGTCCATTTCCGTCGTGGGGGCGAGCGCCTCAATGATATACTCCAGCGGATAGCCGTAAACCCGGTTCAGGAGATCAAAGACAAGCACTGATACCTCCGTATCTGTCAGAAAGAGTGGAAAAACGTTCCGCTGCCGCAGATACTCCGTGACCGAGTAATAATTGGCAAAATCACCGTTGTGGACAAGGGCTTCATCCAACCCTATGAAGGGATGGGCGCCTCCCGGGTGCCAGACCCGTCCCTTGGTTGGGTAACGCTGGTGGGCAATCCAGACGTGCGCCATCAAGTTTTCCAACTTATAGTACTGGGCTACCTGCTCAGCGTAGCCAACGATCTTAAGGATCATCATGTTGCGGCCATGGGAGAGCACAAAGGCCCTTTTCTCCCCAAGGGAACTGTAATACGCCTGGTTCAGTTGGAAGCTGTTTTGATAGATGAACTCTTCCTCAATCTTGTCGAGTGGCAGCTTCTCAAGATGGCGCTCCTTGCTGAACCGCTCCAGAACCTCCGGCTTCACGCGCACAAAATAGCGCATCACCGCGGGCGGCTTCATTTCCAGCCCGGGTACATCCCGGTAATCATCGACCGTCTCGAGGAACCCCTCGTGGTCGACCCTGAAATTGGGCCTGATGAACTTCAATTCCAGCTCAGGGCGTACGGTTTCGTCGAGGAGCGATATTTGGAGACAGAAATCTTCCTCCAGAATAGTGCGGCTCACGCCCATCTGTACTGAATCAAAGCCCACGGCTGCAATACCTCCCCCTTTACCGTTACCCCTGTTGTGCATTTGCACAGAGGGCTCGATGATGTGACGGCCACTCACCGGGACGCTGCACGCGAAACCGGTGACACCGCACCCGCCCTCCTCAGCCTCTTTATAGCCCCTCGGGGGTGCACAGGTCCCCAGGTGCGCCCGCGCATTCAAGATTGCTTTGATTTCTGACTCCCTCATAACCTCTTCCCTATTTTGCCCTCAGCCATCAGCTTTTCCTTGCTGGCTGGACTCTGGCCTTTCGACCCACGAACCCTGAACCCTCTAGTTTTAGTCTAACTCACCCATTGCTTCGTCCTTCTTCATATAGTCAATGTGGACCAGAGTATCTGTCCGGCCAGTAAGCTCTGTAACGCTTTTCATGCCCAGACGCCGCAAAATCGTACGAAGCTGCTTGCTCCAGGCCAGGTACATATTGACGATTCGCTGTGTACCCCATTCGAGATCCATCAGGTTGGTCAGCTCCGCGTCTGTTGTCGCAATGCCTCGTGCACAGCCGCGGCCCGACTCGCAGTGATGGCAGCGGATACACTCGAGCGCCACCAAGTCCGCTGTGCCGAGACATACGCCATCCGCACCGAGTGCAATGATTTTTGCAGCATCGTATGCATTCCGGACGCCGCCACTGGCGATGACCGTGATCCCCTCCCTGATACCCTCTCCCTCAAGAAATTTATGGACCTTGGGCACTGCGTACTCGACGGGCATCGCAATGTTCTTCTTGGCGATGTCTGGCGCGGCCCCTGTGCCGCCGTAACTTCCGTCCAATTGGATAATATGCGCGCCGGCAAAGTAGCTCCCCACGGCCACCATATCGACGTCGGTGGGCGTGGAGACCTTCACCGACACGAGCGCCTTCCGGTTAATCACTTTGATCCAGTCAACGTGTTTCTTGTGATCCTCAACGGAATAGACACTGTGGAAGGGGAAGGGCGAGAAAAGGGCGCTTCCAGCTACGGCCTCGCGCATCTTCGCCACCGCCAGTGTCACCTTGTCGCCAAGCAAATGACCACCAAGGCCAGGCTTCGCTCCTTGGGCATATTTAAACTCGACGATCCGCACGCGTTGGATCGTATCCTCTCTGACGCCGAAAAGCCCCGTGGCAACCTGGGTAATAATGTGGTCATCGTACGGCATAAGCTGGTCAGGGTAGCCACCTTCTCCGGTGGAACAAAAGGTGCCAAGGGCCGTTGCCGCCCTCACCCGGGAGAGCATCGCATTGATGCTGATGGAGCCGAACGACATGCCGCCGAGGTAAAAGGGCACGGGAATCGTCACCTTAGGCCGGTTGTCGCCTGAGCGGTTAAGAGCGATGGTAAGCGAGATATCCTTTGCTGAGCCTTTCGGCTTCTTGCCATTTCCACTCGCCGTGTAGAGAAACCGGAGTTTGTCGAAGCCACCACCAGAATCCCCCGTTTTGTAGTTCAGGTTCTGATAGGGCACCTCACCCACTTCTGCCATGTACCACGTGCTGGCAAGCAGATCGCCCGTCCAGCGCTTGTCGCCAAGGAGTTCGAAAGATGGATTCAGTTGAACCGTGATCGCATTCACCGGGCACTTCCGGACGCAGAAGAAGGCGTTTTTTTCGCAGATTGGACCGGCGCAGAGGTGCTCGGAAGGTGTTCTCGGCCTCTTCGAGCCCTTTGCGTACACCCGGTAGGGACAGATATCGATGCAAAGCCCACAGTTGGTACACGCGTTGCCGATCTTGACACGATACTTGTTCAAGGCGTAGCGGAACCGGGATGGAGTCAACTTTGCCTCGGGAAATACGAAACTCGGTCTTCCTCTCATACATCTACCCTCTTCTGCCCAGGACAGCGAACTCCCTTTCCAGGTCCTCGAAGAACATGGCCCGGCCCATTTCACCGCGCAATCTCCTCACCTCGCGCATACCCATCGCTCCCATGATTTCAATGAGCTGGTTATGCCACCCACTCATGAGATTTGTCACACGCCCACAGGCCCACACCGGATCGATCTGATCCAAGTCCACAGGACACGAAATGCCCTGGGCGCAACGCCGGCAGACCCGACACTCCATCGCCACCAGCAGGGGGATATCACAACTCACCGCGTCCGCACCACAGATGATCAACTTGGCCATGTGCTCAGCCATAGCGATCCCGCCGCCCGCGATAATCGTGATCTGGTCCCGGAGCCCTCTGTCGACGAGGCTGAGGTGTATCTCCTTCAAGCGTTCCTTCACGAACAGCGGTTCATTCGAATCTTCCATACCAAACTCATTGGCCACCAGATGAACAACTTCAGCCCCTGTCTTCGTAAGGTCCTCGATGCGCGAACCCGAGGCAGGACTGAGAGGCATCCGTATCGCGATTATGAGCTCGGGCTTTACCCTCTTAAGGGCAACCTGCCACTTCATCGCACCAACCCCATCCGGTATCTCCACCATACGGAGCTTGTCGAGAAGGTTCTCTGCCACCGCGCCGCTTCTGTCGAGCAGAAGCATCGTGTGGCGGAGGTATTCTTCATAAGAATGGTTCCAGTCCGACTCCCGCACGACTGCGAAGGTTCCCAGCCCGGCTGCCGCACGCAGTAGTCCACTTAGAATACGCTCTTTAGGCGGCGAGAATGGAAGCAGGTCAAAAACGAATGGTGTCGGTATCTCGACAAGCGGAGGCATATCTGACACGACCGTACCGTCGGAACCAAACTCCAAAGCCATCAGCTTCCGACCCAGATCCACCGACGTGCTGATGTATTCGCGGCCATGGATGCCGTCGCGCGTCGGCCGCACGATCTCCGACATATCCGTCCACATCGCATCGAACCCGGGTCCGGCGAAGGGTCCACCGTAACCCGCACCCGACACAGGGATCTTACCCGTCTCTGCCTGGAACCAGAGACTCGAAAGGATCTCCGGAGTCCAGTAATGGTCGCCGATCGACTTATACACGGGGTTGACTCCTTTCTGGATGAGGCGGGCAGGACAATCCTGCACACAGCGGAAACAGTCCATACACGCACTGTCCAGCGAGTCGAGCATCAGCCGTGAGTCGAGGTTACGCTTTTGGTACACCAGGTAAACGCAGTCCTTTTTCACGCAGTGAGCGCACTTAAGGCATCCTTCCTCCCATACTATTACGCCCGAGCGTGTGACAGGCTGGAAACGGTTCGGCACTGGTGCTGTTGATATATGATACTTTGGGGGCATATTTACTCCTCACCAAAGGAGGGGCGCGGCATCAGGCCTGCTTCTTCGACCAGTTGCGGAATGATCTCTTCCCACTCGATCGCCATGATATGCACACCTGAAACGCCCTTCATCTCGCGAAGGGCCTCTATCGTCTCGACGGCGATCTTGATCCCCTCCTTTCGCTGCTCGCTGGCAGGAACGGACTTCATTCGGGTGATGACCTCCTCTGGCACGTCCATTCCAGCCACGTTCTTCCTCATATAATCCGCCATCTTGGCCGACTTCAGCGGTGTGATCCCGCCAAGGATATAGGCCCGCTTGTCGTAATTCCGGTTCCGTACCTGAGACATCCATTCTCCAAAACGGGGCAGGTTGTAAATACACTGTGTCTGGATGAAATCAGCTCCGGCTCTTATCTTTTTCCCAAGCCGCGCCACCCGGTAGGCCGCCGGCTCGGCAAACGGGTTCTCCGAAGCCCCTATAAAGAGATCTGGAGGTTGTGTCAGCTTCTCACCTCCTATGATGCAGCTATCGTCGCGCATCTGGCGGGCCACATGTATCAACTGGATGGAATCGATATCAAAGACACCTTTTGCCTGAGGTTGATTTCCAAAAACCTGGTGGTCACCCGAAAGGCAGAGGATATTGCGGATACCGAGGGCAGAGGCCCCGAGGATATCCGACTGAAGCGCGATTCTATTGCGGTCGCGGGTCACCATCTGAAGCACTGGATCGAACCCCTCTTCCCGTAAAAGCACGCAGGCGGCCATGCTGGAGAGGCGGACAACACCCGTCTGATTGTCGGTTACGTTCACACTGTCAACGCACCCTTTAAGTAGTCTGCCTTTCTTTCGTATCGCTTCAGGATCAGCCCCTTGGGGGGGGCCACATTCGGCGGTTACAGCAAATCGCCCCTCGGATAAGACTCTTTTTAGTCGACTCTCTTCTCTCAATTCTTCTGATCCTCCCGTACGATTTTCCGTGGTCCTTTGCCTTGACTCTTCGACCAGTCCACCGGCGGGTGGACCTCTTCCAGGAAGTCCAGTCGGCCTCCCTCCTCGAGCCGGGTCACGATGAGCTGCCATGCGCAAGGTGTGTCAGGATCCACCTCACAGTGGCCTTCCTTAGATCCTCCACAAGGTCCGTTAAGAAGTCCCTTGGCACAACGCGTGATGGGACAAACAGCGGCAAACAGCCCAAGTTTGCAGTCGCCACAAGCCCGGCAGTTTTCGAACCAGACACCGCCTTCCCTGGTCTCGCCAATAAATGTCGTGTTAAGCGCAGGAAGGATAACTACCTTTGGGAAGACCTCAGCAACCGCCTGGACACCTGCGCCACACCCGAGGGAAAGGAGGACATCATATTGGTCAATGAGGCTGGTAAGTTGATCGATAAACTCATAGACACACTGACGATCAAGGGTTATCTCTTTGATCTCGATCTCACGCCCTTCGATTCTTGCGTCCATGCGAAGCTGGGAGGCCAAAAGGCCTACCTCCTTTTCACCACCAGACGCGCACTCGGCCACACACGTCCCGCAGCCCGCAAGCAAGATCTTCCTGTATGGTGCTATCATCGCCTTGATTTCGGCCAAAGGTTTTCTTTCGGCGGTAATCATATTCTACTCCTCACATATATTATATTGACTCGCCAGCGCAAAGATGAATGGACCCACGATTAATTCGCTCGGAGCGGAGAGGGACCAACATGGATATCCTGCGCAAGTAGGGACCTCGTGACCTCGTCAATGGTCTGGCGCCCGTTAGACTGGATCACCTCCAGCCGTTCCCCTTCAAGACCTATCTCCTCGATCAGCCCCCGGGCGTAGGCCAACCGTTTCCAAGCGCGGGTGTTCCCCTCTCCGTAACGGCACGTTCCCTCACCACAGGTGACAAGATACACCATGTCTGCCCCAGCTTCTATGGCCCGCAGTAGTTGAAGCGGATCTATCCGGCCGCTGCACGGTAAGGGGAAAAACCTGATCCTAGATCCTAATTCCTTTTCGATGGCGCGCCGGTTGATGTCCTGCTCAGAGTCGACCCGCTGACAGAAAAAAATGGCTATTCTTGCTGTTTCTTTATCCATGGCCCTGTCCATAAAAAAAGGGCGCCCGGCTGGACGTCCTCCCCATCGGTCCCCCCACCTTTTTGTCTACAATCACTTATAATCAATTTAAAATCTCCCGCCGTCTTTGTCAATCCCTTCTCCTCCAAAGGTTCCGTGTCAAGGGAAAGAAATGGGATACGCTATCAAGTCATCCTTAGGAAGAATGACTGATAGGAGGTACCCCATGTTACCGGTAACGATTACAAACATACATCAAGCCTTTCGTGAGATCAAGCATTTTGAGTATGAACAATAGGGGGACGATTACCGTGCGGCTGCCCCAGAAATGTCCTACGGTTAGCAAACCTTTCTTAACATGGTTAGCAAACCTTATGCCACCCATAAAAGATAGTGATGTTTAAATCTGAAGCTTATAACTTATTGGGATAACAGGTTTATTTTTAAGCACAAACATAATCTGCATCTAATGAAGTTGATCTCGATTAAAAGTGAATGGTGAATTTTAAGCAGACTGTTTAAAATACGTGAACCATCACAACAGTGATAATGACTACGACGAGTAGCTGGGATCAATCCGTTTAGGTTGGAGTCCTGCCCGGTGAGCCAGTAAACAAAGAGGCCCAAATAATAAGTGTGCGAAGTATGCGCCCCTTTTGTTTGCTGATTTCTCCTTTGGTGGACTCGAAGCAAAGATCCCGTCGACCGAATAGGGAGGAAGAGCAAGAGAGGACGGCCCTCGGCATTGAAATCGAGATTGGAGAGGGGGCGAAACCAGGCATCGGCGGTCACCTCCCCGGGGAAAAGTTGCAGAGGAAATCTCAAAGACGAGAATAATTCCCAAGGGCATGGACGCCCTCTCCCCTGCCCTTTAATATGAAAATCAATTGGCCAAACCTGTTGCATCCATCTGATACAAAACGAAAAGTGATAATAAATCTAAACAAAATAATTTTACTTGAAATCTACAAGGAGACTTGATATCATTTCAAAAAAGCGGGGAGGTGGAAAACATGGCAGTGAGGATCATCATTGATCGGAAGGTGAAGAAGGGAAAAGAACCGGATTTTGCAAAAATGCTCAGGGGACTGAGATCCAAGGCGATTCCCTCAAAGGGTTATATCTCAGGGGAAACGCTTCGGGCACAGGATGACCCTCATAACTATATTGTGATCACCACATGGCAAAGCATTGAGGACTGGAAGGCGTGGGAAAAGAATCCGGAAAGGAAGAAGATCCAGGCCAAAATCGAAAAACTAATGGCCAGGCCCACCAAGACAAGGATATACTTGTATGCCTAACGGGTGATCGAAAATCTTGACCCGATCGAGGGTGTCAAACCTTTATCTTTCGGATCAGCGGTTAAGGGCCTCTCTTAGGGTCAAACCTGAGCAAGCTGTCGAAGGGTTGACAATCATAAATGGATGTGGTAAAAAGTTAAAAATGGAGTAAAGAAAATTTTATATGACCAAACGAGTGAAACAACCTAAAGGCCCTCGATCCTGTTCAATCGGGATCGGGGGTCTTTTTTTATGACCTAATGATGACTTTTCACCTGAGTCACACCCGAGCATCATTAAACAAGGATGACCGAATGAAATCGACACAGAAAGCCATATTGGCTTTAGAGGATGGGGCTGTATTCGAGGGATGGTCTTTCGGATTTTCGGGAGAAAAGACAGGAGAGGTTGTTTTTAATACCAGCATGACCGGCTACCAGGAGATTCTCACCGATCCCTCTTATAAAGGCCAGATCGTCATCATGACCTATCCACTCATTGGAAACTATGGAATCAATCAAGAGGATATCGAATCCCAGGAACCAAGGGTTGAAGGGTTCATCGTCAAAGAGAACAGTTCCATCTTCAGCAATTGGCGTGGAAATAAATCCCTCTCCGATTATTTGATCAGTCACCGCATTATGGGAGTGGAAGGTATGGATACCCGAGCGATCACCAAGCATATCCGCCAGGCGGGTGCCATGAAAGCTGTCCTTTCTACGGACGACCTCGATCGAGATCGTCTGATTGAAAAGGCGAAGACCTCTCCAGGCCTGATCGGCCGGGACTTGGTCAAAGAGGTCACCTGTGAGAAACCCTTCCCATGGACGAGTGGCAATGATCCTCAATTTTCCTGTCACCCCCTCCCACCATCCACCTTCCCCTTTCGACCTAAGGTGGTCGCTTTGGACTATGGTGTCAAATATAATATCCTTCGCTCACTTTATGATCGGAACTGTGAGGTCACTGTTCTTCCCGCCTCCTCCAGTGCAGAGTCTATTCTCTCTTTTCATCCGGACGGAATTCTTTTATCCAATGGTCCAGGTGACCCGGAGGGAGTTCCCTATGCCATTGAAACCGTCCGCCAACTGATTGGGAAAAAACCGATCTTCGGAATCTGTCTGGGACACCAACTATTAGGATTAGCCCTTGGAGGAAGAACGTTTAAGTTGAAATTTGGTCATCGGGGAGCCAATCAACCTGTTAAAGATTTAAAAACAGGTAAGGTGATGATCACTTCCCAAAATCATGGGTTCTGTGTTGACCCTAACTCTTTGGATCCGGCAGAGGTCGAATTCACCCAGATTAATCTGAACGACCAAACCCTGGAAGGGATGAGGCACAAGCGATTTCCGATCTTTTCCGCACAATACCATCCCGAAGCCTCTCCAGGGCCTCACGATACGCAAAACCTATTTACCGAATTCGTGAAGATGATGGAGCTTTACTCCCATGCCTAAACGGACAGACATCAAAAGGATCCTGATCATCGGCTCCGGACCCATTGTGATCAGTCAGGCCTGCGAATTTGACTACTCCGGCACTCAGGCCTGCAAGGCTTTGAAAGAAGAAGGATTTGAGGTGGTATTGGTGAACTCCAACCCTGCCACCATCATGACCGACCCAGAGATGTCTGATCGGACTTATATCGAACCGATCACTCCAGAAATCTTAGAAAAGATCATTGAGCGTGAAAGGCCGGATGCCCTGCTTCCCACTTTAGGCGGTCAAACCGGTCTCAATATTTCCGTCGCCCTTTATGAATCCGGAGTACTTGAGAAATACGGCGTTCAAATGATCGGAGCCAAATATGAAGCCATTAAGAAAGGAGAAGATCGAAATCTCTTCAAGGAATCGATGAAGAAGATCGGCCTCGATCTCCCAAGAAGCGGGTTAGCTTATTCTCTGAGCGAAGCCTTGGAGGCGGCGAAGGAGATCGGTTTCCCTCTGATCATCCGACCCAGTTTCACTCTGGGGGGGACAGGGGGTGGAGTGGCCTACAATATTGAAGAATTCGAAGAGATGGCAGCTCGTGGACTCGAGTGGAGCATGATGGGAGAGATTCTGATTGAAGAGTCCGTGCTCGGTTGGAAGGAATTTGAACTGGAGGTGATGAGGGATCTCCATGACAATGTCGTCATCATCTGTTCGATTGAAAATTTTGATCCCATGGGCATCCATACCGGGGATAGCATCACTGTTGCCCCTGCTCAAACGTTAACGGACAAAGAATATCAGAGGATGAGAGACGGAGCCATTCGAGCCATTCGAGAGATTGGGGTGGAGACTGGAGGATCTAACATCCAATTCGCGATTCGTCCTGAGGATGGACGAATGGTCATCATTGAAATGAACCCCAGGGTCTCGCGCTCTTCAGCTCTCGCCTCCAAAGCGACTGGATTCCCAATCGCCAAGATGGCGGCAAAGTTAGCGGTGGGATACGCTCTCGATGAAATCCCCAATGACATTACGAAAAAGACGCCTGCCTGTTTTGAACCCACCATTGACTATTGTGTGGTGAAGATTCCAAGATTCACCTTCGAAAAATTTCCTGGAGCAGATCCCACGCTGACCGTTTCGATGAAGTCGGTCGGTGAAACCATGGCGATCGGCCGGACTTTCAAGGAAGCCCTTCAAAAAGGACTCCGCTCTCTCGAGATCGGCAGACATGGACTGGGAGCGGATGGAAGAGATAAATTCCCCTTCCCCACTGAGATATCTAATGAAGCCACGCGGTCCAACCTCCTTGAAGAGGTGAAGAAAAAGCTCTCCACACCGAATGCTGAAAGGATTTTCTATCTTCGACATGCTTTGCTCTTTGGGATGAAGGTCGAGGAGATCCACGAGTTGACGAAGATCGACCCCTGGTTTCTCACCAATATTCGAGAGATCACGGACCTTGAAAAAGAGATTCGATCCTATGGAGCGAAGGTACGGGACCTGGAGCTCTGGAAAAAAACCCTAACTCCTGATCAACTTCAACTTCCAGACTCTCTTTTAAGAAAGGCAAAGGAGTTTGGTTTCTCTGACTATCAACTGGGTCACCTCCTCGGTTTTGATGAAATGGCTCTTCGAAACCTGAGAAAGGAGAAAGGGATTCTCCCCACTTACAAGCTGGTGGATACCTGCGGGGCGGAATTTGAAGCCTATACTCCTTATTACTATTCGACTTATGAAACAGAAGATGAATCCAAGGTCTCTTCGAGAAAGAAGATTATGATTTTAGGGGGAGGTCCCAATCGAATTGGCCAGGGGATCGAATTTGACTACTGCTGCGTTCACGCCTCCTTCGCCTTGAAAGAGTTGGATTATGAAACGATCATGGTGAACTCCAACCCCGAAACGGTTTCGACGGACTACGACACCTCTGACAAACTCTATTTCGAACCCCTCACCTTTGAAGATGTGCTCCATATCATCGATGTCGAAAAACCGAATGGGGTGATTGTTCAATTTGGAGGCCAAACCCCTCTCAACCTGGCTCTGCCCTTGGAGAGGGAAGGAGTAAAAATCATTGGAACGAGTCCTGACAATATCGATCGGGCTGAAGATCGAAAACGTTTCAAAGCCCTTCTCAAGAAACTGGGTCTCATCCAACCCTCGAATGGTACGGCCAATTCGGTCGAGGAGGCGAGGAGGGTTGCAGAAGAGATTGCCTATCCAGTCATCGTGAGGCCCTCTTATGTGTTAGGGGGAAGGGCCATGGAGATCGTTTACGATGAGGAAACCCTAGAAGGTTTTGTTCGCCGTGCGGTGGAGGCCTCTTCTGAACATCCCATTCTGATCGATAAATTTTTAGAGGACGCCATTGAGATTGATGTCGATGCGCTCGCTGATGGAGAGACCTGTGTCATCGCCGGAATCATGGAACATATCGAAGAGGCTGGGATCCATTCTGGAGACAGTGCTTGCGTCACCCCTCCCTATTCCCTGACCGATGATTTGATCGAGGGTTTGAAAAGAAATACCTATGCCTTAGCCAAGGAGCTCCAGGTGATCGGTTTGATGAATATTCAATATGCGATCAAAAACGATATCATCTATGTCCTGGAAGTCAATCCAAGGGCCTCCAGGACTGTTCCTTTCATCAGCAAGGCCACAGGAGTTCCCTGGGCAAAGGTGGCTGCCAAGGTGATGGTGGGTAAAAAGCTTCATGAATTGGGAATCCGGGAAGAGGTTGAAATCCATCATGTGGCCGTAAAGGAATCGGTCTTTCCGTTTAACCGTTTTTACGGGGTGGATACCGTGTTGGGTCCCGAAATGAAATCCACCGGAGAAGTGATGGGAATTGATACAGATTTCGGGATGGCTTTTGCTAAATCTCAAATCGGCGCCGGGCTTAATATCCCTCTTAAAGGAAAGGTCTTCATCAGCGTTATGAACAAGGATAAACGGTCCATCGTCTTCCTCGCAAAAAAATTGGTTGATCTCGGATTCGAGATCGTGGCCACCAAGGGAACAGCTAAGGTCTTGGCTAATAATGGAATCCCTGTCCAAACTGTATTCAAGGTCGGTGAAGGCAGGCCGGATATCGTCGATCAAATTAAAAATGGAGAGATCAATCTGGTGATCAATACCCCAAGTGGGAAGAAACCCAAGGCAGATGAAGTAGCCATACGAAGTCAATCTGTAGCCCATAACATTCCCTGCATCACCACTCTCTCTGGTGCAGAGGCTGTCGTCAATGCCATTGAATCCTTGAAGAGAGGGATGTCGGTGAAGTCGATTCAGGAATATCACCAGGGGATTTTATCGTCTTCAACATCAACTGAAGCTATTTGTTTGGAAAGTGGAGCTTCCCGGATATGAAATATCTTTTATTCCCTTTCCTCCTCTGATGGAGACTACTGTAAATTTCCCCTCCCCCTTGATGGGGGAGGGTGCGGGTGGGGGTGAATGATTAGATTTAGTCCCCCTCCCCTCTATCCCCTCCCACCAAGGGAGGGGAGGAGTTTGGTTGTAAACCCCGTTAGAAATTCCAGCGGGGCATTAAACCCCGCCGGAATTATTCTAAAATCTAACCCCGCTGCAGAGCAGTGGGGCATTATTTCTAACGGGGTAAATGGAGGATCGTTTTATGGGAGTCCTGACAAGAGAAGAAATTTTAAAAGAGATCAGCCAGGGAACCATCGAGATTGAACCTTTTCAGGAGGACCAAGTGGGTCCGGGCTCCATTGACCTCCATTTGGGAAACGAGTTTAGAGTTTTTAAGAAACTAAGAAATGCCTGTGTTGTCGAAGATAGCATTTCGGTGGAAGACCTCACTGAACGTCTCGAGGTGGAAGAATCTTTCACCCTGATGCCAAGTGAGACGGTCTTGGGGATTACTCATGAAAGAATAAAATTACCTGCCAATATTTGTGGTTGGCTTGAAGGAAGGAGTCGCTTTGCTCGAATGGGCCTGGTCATTCATATGACCGCGGGATTTGTTCAACCCGGAATTAACAATCGCCAGGTGCTTGAGATTGGAAACCTGGCGCCCTTTCCCCTTGTCCTCAAACCCGGTGTCCGGATTTGTCAGATCATCCTTGAGCGCACTGAAGGAAAAGCCTCTTATCAAGGCAAGTTTATGAGCCAGAACCGACTTTAATCTGGTTTCTCGGGTCTCTCTGGTTTGTTTAGTCTTTTTAGTTTCTTTTGTGAACCAGATAAACCAAATAGACCAAAGAAACGAAATGAACTGAATTAGATGAACCGTTATTCCATTGGATCGATTGTCGGTATATTATTGTTATGGGAACTTCTGGTCAGATGGCTGGAGATTCCAAAATTTCTACTTCCCACACCGAGTACCATCCTCTCTTATATCATCGCTAAATTTCAACTCCTCGCCAACCACACACTCATGACTCTCCTGGAGGCAGGAGTCGGCTTCATCGTCGGGTCTTTTTCTGCAATTGTAACAGCCATTCTTTTTCTCTGGTCCCGGCCTTTGAAAGAGATGTTTTATCCTTATGCTGTGATTCTCAACAGTACGCCCATCGTTGCCATCGCCGCACCCATTGTGATCATCTTCGGGAGTGGTATGGGTTCCAAAGTCGTGACCGCCATCATCTGTGTTTTCTTCCCAATCTTGGGACCAACCTTTAAAGCCCTTGCCTCCGTGGGCGCAACAGAGATGAAATGGATGGATTCTTATCATTCATCCAGATGGCAAAAGTTTTGGTATCTCCAATTTCCCTTTGCCCTTCCACAGATATTTGCTAGTTTTAAAGTCGCCTGGACATTGGCTGTAATCGGTGCGGTCGTGGGAGAGGTATTTGGGGCTTATCGGGGATTGGGGTTTCTCATCGTGGATGCCATCTATATCATGGATACCCCCAGGGTGTTTGCCAGTATTATCGCTTGTTCCTTGTTGGGACTTTCCTTTGTCGGGATGATCGCCCTCATTGAAAAACGTACCATTGCTTGGCATATCTCTGAAGAGAGGAGGTGATTTTTAGTTCGGAGTTGGGAGTTATGAGTTATGAATTATGAGTTACTGTTTTAGGGAATTGGGATTATGGATTTAAGAAAAGATTGAAACTTAGGTTATACGCTATGCTCCATGCGCTTTGCGCTATGCTGTTTAAAACCAGAGGGGGGGATAAAAATGAAGAGATTCTTATCAACCTTTATATTGTTGACGCTCATCAATCTGCCCTGCTATGCCATCGGTCAAGAAAAGGAGGCCATTGTCCATGAGGCCTGGTTTGTTCATATGGAATCGGCAGGCGGTTGGGTAGCCGTGGATAAAGGTTTTTATGGAAAGGTGAAAGTAAAAGAAGTTCAGGGTGGGCCAGGAATCTCTCCGATTCAAAAGGTGGTTGCTGCAGTGAGGGCTGGAAACATCGCCTTTGGAAATGATTATCCAGAAAATATTATCCGGGCAAGGGAGAAAGAAGGAATCGATCTCGTTGCCCTGAGCATCGATTTTCAAACCAGCGCCATGAGGATTATCAGTTGGAAGCCGATCAAATCAGCAAAAGACATTAAGGGAAACTTTGGCATCTGGATTGGTTATGATGCCAAAGCAAAATGTGCAGTGGGCAAGGGTTGGGAAAAACAGTTTACCATTCAAAACCAGGGCGGGGATATCAAGCCATGGTTGGCTGGAACCTGGCCAATTGCCTCTGCGATGACTTATAACGAATTGATCACGGCCCAGCGTGAGATGAAAAAAATGGGAAAACCATTTTATACGATCGACTATAAAGATCTGGGGATTGACTGGATGGATAATGTCCTTTTCACCACAGAGGAAATCATCAAAAAATATCCGGATGTCGTCCAAGCCGTAGTGACGGGGAGATATAAGGGATTCCAATGGGCTCTTGAAAATCCCAAAGAGACTTTTGAAATTTTGAAAAAGATTAACGAAGGTCTCGACTTCGCCCACGAGATGGATGCCGTGGCTCCGATGAAGGCTTTAATGATCACGCCTGATACAAAAAAGCAGGGGTTTGGCTACATCCTCCCAAAGAAATGGGAAAATGTAGTAAAGGATATGTTCAAGGCTGGGCTCTTGGAAAAGATGCCAGATGTGAAAAAGGTCTATATAGAGAAGTTTCCAAGCGGGGTAATGCCCAAATAATTTTCTCCCTATTCCTCTCCCTCCAGGGGCTGTGTCACAATGAGGGAAAACCATGTTTGTCATTCTGAACACTTCGCCATGTGTCACCCTGAAGGAAGTGAAGGATCTCATGAGTTCCTTCGCTTTGCTCAGGACATGCTTCGGCTAATACCTCAGAATAACATTGTAACACAGTCTCCGATGGGGGAGGGTAAAAGTGGGGGTGAAAATATTCGTAGGGGCGGCCCTCGGTGGCCGCCCAATCTGGGAGCCCGCAGAGAGGCTCCCCTACATGTTGAGGTGGATGATCTATTTTCAATAAAACAGGAGACCCTGAATGACAGAACGTACCTTTCTGGAAAATGTAGGGAAACCTTACAGCATCAATGCGATTGGAAGTGCCAGGGCATGGGAGGTGCATCATCTCCGAAATGATCCGACCATCCCGCCTTTGATTTATGTCATCGAAAGCGATGTGGGGCAACAATTTCTCCTTGGAAGAGAGATCAGCGGTCGGCCAAAATTCAATATGATCCGTTACATTGCCAAATCCTGCGTCGAGTTATTCTTTGAACAACTCAGCGGTAAAGAATTATTTCAATACATTATTCTCAGGGGCGCCTACCCTTTCGATCTCCAATATGCGTTCGGATACGCCCCGCCCTATGACCGCTTGCTCCTCCCAACCGGCTTCATCAAACTTCAAAGGGTTCTCAACCAGGGAGGCACGGACTGGGAGATTCATGCTCAAAACTTTATTGGAGAATATCAGGGGGATATCTGGCTAATCCCTGATACAGCCATTGCCTCGGGTTCAACGATCGCTTACTTTTTAAGAAATGGATTTACCCATCATCCGCCAAAGCGGGTTTATGTCATGACGGCGTGCGGTAGCCTGGAGGGCATCCAGCGAATTTATCAAGAATGCCTTAAGAAGAATGTGAAATTGATACCTGTCTTCTCCCAATGCATCTTTGAGGTTTCAAAAGTGGGAAACCTTCCAGGGCTTCCGCTCACCGACCTCTCCATCATCAGTCCCGGTTCTATTACAACGAAGGAACTCTATGAAAAAGCATTTCGCCGGTACCAGGGGACCCGGATGTGCTGTATCGGTGACATCGGGGAGAGTTTGGAAGACCCCGTACAATATTCAATCCATACGCTCTGGGAAATGCAGATTCTGGGGATGGATCCGAAAAAGGAAAATTGGAGTGCCTGGACAGTGGATGTCCGGGCAAAAAGTTTTCAGAAGAAAGTTTCAGATTTCAACCCCGCTCTGGCTGATTACTTTCAAGAGATCTGGAAGGAATAACGTTGATGTATTCAGAATCAACCCCTTCAGCCGCCATCCGTTTGATCAATGTGAAGAAACATTTTAAAGACCGTGATGTGGAAGCCCTGGGTGGGGTCAACTTGGAGGTCGCCCAGGGCGAGTTTATCTCCCTGATTGGTCCATCCGGATCGGGGAAGAGTACGCTTCTTGAACTTTTGGGAGATATTGGCGATGAGGGCGGCCCTTCCGAAGGAGAGATCCTTATCGAAGAGAAAACGCCTCAAGAACTGAGGCAAGCAAGGGGATATGGAATTGTCTTTCAAGATTCCACCCTCTTCCCCTGGTATCGTGTTTTTGAAAATTGCCTTTTGCCTTTTCGGATTGCAAAAAGTGAACCCCGTTAGAAAGGGCAGGGCTTTGACCCCGCACTCAATAAGGAGCTGATGCTTTCTATTTCTAATATTCCCAGCATAAATGCTGGGGCTTTCTAACAGGGTGAACTCCCAAAAGAAGAACAGGTGAAGCGGATTGAATCGTTATTGGAGATGGTAGGCTTGGACAGAAAATTCTGGCCTTACTATCCCAAAGAACTCTCTGGAGGAATGCAACAGAGAGTGGCAATTGTCAGAGCCCTTGCCTTGGACCCCCCACTCCTCTTGATGGATGAACCCTTTGGCGCCCTGGATGATTTGACTCGAAAATCGATGCAGATGCTCTTACTCGATATCTGGGCAAAAACAAGAAAAACCATCCTGATGGTGCCCCATTCCATTTCTGAGGCCTGTTTCATGTCAGACCGGGTGGTTGTCCTTTCTCACCGCCCCGGCCGAATCGTTCGAATCATCTTGATCCCTCTGGATAGGCCCCGTGAACGATCCATGACGGAGACTAAAGCTTTTGCCAGAATCTGTGGAATGGTGAGGGAGGCATTAGGTTCTGGAGGAGGATTGGAAGAAGATGCTTCGATCAAGGACTAGTCTATTGCGGAATCGCTGAGTTCTAAATTTTATCCTTGCAAGATTCCTACCCATCGATTATAATCAAACCAAGGAGAAAATAGTATGACTACTACGAAATCAGTAAGACTAAGCAAGAAAGGGCAATTCGTGATCCCGAAAGAGATGCGCGAGGCATTAGGGGTAAAGGAGGGCGAGGAACTTCTCGTTACATTCGAGGGAAGAAGGGTAGTGCTGACACGCCCACAAGAGTATGCCCGCGCAACTCGAGGCTCACTGAAGGGGACATGGGGCAAGAGCCGGCAGGCAGTGGTGCGCTATCTGGAAAAGGAACGTCAGTCGTGGGAATAAGGCAGACGAAGTTTTTATCAGAATTAAAAAGGCTTACAAAAATAGGATTAGATAGCTCTATCCTCATTTATCACCTCGAAAATGTTGAACCTTATGCCGATCTGACTGAGGCTACCATTGCAAGTATCGCAGGAGGTTTACTCAAAGCGGTAGTATCCACGATCTCTGTAACAGAACTTTTAGTCCAGCCCTTCGCCGAAGGGCGAGAGGATCAGATCATGGCCTTTGAGCACTTTCTTTTCTCCCTTCCTAATACCTCTCTAATACCCCCGAACTATTTCATCGCAAAGGAAGCAGCTCGCCTGCGAGCCAGGTATATGATCCGGACCCCCGATGCACTCCTTATCGCCACAGCTCTAAGTGAAAAAGCAGAGGGTTTCCTCACGAACGACGCCCGACTGGCTCGCCTAAAACCGGAAGGCATAAGCATTTTAGTGCTTGATGACTACTTATAGATGGCCTCCCTTGTCTCGGTATTTGCAGCCATGCGGCTGACAAATGTACCGTCAAACCTCCATACGTTATGCGCTATGCCCTACCTGCCCTCCGTAGTCCCGCAAGACGGGACGAAGGACGGGTGCGATGTTTTGTGCTGTTACTCCTTGCGCCTCACGAGTTTTTACCCTCAAGGGTATTGGGGCTGGCCGTTTTTGTTCTTGGATTTTTGGCAGGAAGATAATTATCTTAGTTTATACACGGCCTTTTGTCATTAACAATAAAAAGGTTGAAGGGTCCAGGATCCTGATTCCCTGAAAGGTTTTCAGATCTTTGAGATGATGATCTCCGGAAACAATAAAGTCTGCTTTTCCTTCGATAGCGGCAGACAGGTATTTGTTGTCCGCTGGATCATCTTTGATCTCGTGGATCTTTGTTGTGCCCGGGACAATAAAACTAACCCGGGTTGCTCTTTTAACAAATTCGTCAATCTCTTTTGGCGTGCGGCGGTGGAGTTTCCGGAGTTTGGCATACAAGAGCACAGTCTTGACTTCCGAGAAGATGTCCTTTGATGAAATTAGGGTTACTTTACCCTCTTTTGCCAGTTGAAAAACTTTAGCCGGGTTGGAATGGGATTTCAGTACCGTGCTGACAAAGATGTTGGCGTCCAAAACAACTCTGATCATCGTTTTTTGGCTTTTGGTTTTCTATAAGCGCGTACCCCTTCATCAACGAGCCTGTTTACGACTTCATAGTCTTCCTCTTTAATGTTAGCGCTCATTGCGCTTACGCTTTCAAAGAATTCATCCCATTCCTGCTGAAGGGACTGATATTTTTCTATAGGGATCACTGCCACAAGAGGTTTCCCGGCCCGCTCAATGATATAATCGTCTCCCTTGAGCGCCACCTCATTCATCACCTGGCCAAGATTTTGCCTGGCTTTGAGAGCAGAAATTGTCTTGTACATTTTAGCCCCTCCTTATATCAATTGTTATAACCAATCCAATTATATCAAATAGAAAAACGCTGTCAATAGGTGGATTGTCTTCAGACGTTCTGGGCGTGTCAAGTAAGAAATTCTGTTCTTAAGAAATTTTAATAACTTAAGTCCCCTAAGACCTATTGCAAAGCGATAATTCACATTTCAAGGCCTCACACCCTGGGCGGGCACGTCACCCTCGAACAATGAAAATACGTAATCCCTCCCTTGCCCCCCTTTAGAAAAGGGGGGTTGGGGGGATTTGAAACCTATTTTCTAACTAACAAAACCTGGTTTACGGACACGAAACACGGACACGGACACGTGTTTTCTGAGAAATGTCTACCGGACTGCTTTTGAGAAAGAAAAAGGAACTCACCGATCGCGCGTTGAAGTTGGCCGAGGCTGGAAAATCCAAGTCGAATTGGGAGTTACAAGGGATATTGAGGGTGGCCGCTTTTGTCCTTGGGCTTCTGGTAGGTAAACCCCGTTAGAAATTCCAGCGGGGCATTAAACCCCGCCGGAATTATTCTAAAATCTGACCCCGCTGCAGAGCAGCGGGGCATTATTTCTAACGGGGTAAATAGTTTATCTTGTAAAAAATATTCTTGATTGGCGGGTTATTTCGATTAAGCCTTTTTCCTCCTTTCCCCTGCATGGAGCTCGGTATTATCCCGGTGGTCATTCAGATCTTTCCTAATCTCGGAGACATCGGTCTTCAGGATTGCTACATCGGTCTTTAGGATTGCTACATCGGTCTTTAGGATTGCTACATCGGTCTTTAGTACGGACACATCAACCTGAACTCCTAATATCGTCTTCTTAAATTCCTCATGCTCCCTTTGGTTCTCCTCTTTGTGACGTTCCAAGGTCTCCCTAACCATATTAATACCCTCTATTACCGTATCGAACTTTTCCTTCACATCTTCCAAGACAATCTTCAATTCATCCGAAGCCATTTTCCACCCCTTTTTTTAGTCCCTCCAAACTAACATTACCCTGCGTCAGAAGTCAACCAAAATCTCCAATTGTCACTTTGTCTTTTTTGTCCCTTCGGAGCCTTGGATTCTATCGTTGGGAAGATGATCTGATTTCCATCAATTCTTTCGCCTGATCTTTGAAGTGATCTATTTATAATTGGCGGGTTGACGGTTCAAATGCGGCCGTGCGCTCCAGTATTCTCATGGGCAAAACTCAGAGATTGGTCACATGGAAGAGATAAGTGTCAATTTTCAACAACGTCCCTTCCGTCTATGCCTCCAAAACCAAGCGGCGGGTGCGGTATTCACCGTACTGCTTCTCTTCCTTTTCCTTTAGGACGCGGAAGGTTCCGCCGGGGAAATTTGGGCCATACAAATCTTTTGAGTGAGGAAGAACATAATTCATCGATGGGATGTGTCAGGATGTCTTTGTTTTTCGTCTTCCCATTTCTTAGGGGCTTCCGAGGTTAAATTGTAACAGGTTTAATATCTTTCGCTTCAAGATCTTTTCTGTCACCATAAACCAGAAACGGAAGTTTTGAGATCTCTATTTCCACAGTTTTTAACATTTCCTGTTTGGTAGGGATATTTATAAATTCCCCCTTTTTATCAAGGGTAAATTCTCCCACGATTAATACCCCCCTTTCCGTTTTGCACAAAACCGGCACCTTCCATATCTCAGTTTTCAAATCAAATCGCGGTGTTCCTGGGGCGGTTAGATGACCGATATTTTCGTACAAATATCTTTTTACTTTTTCGTAGATTTCCATATCGTTACCCCTTTCAATGAAAATTTTTCCCAGGCAGTGAAAAACAATTGAACATCTTTTGCTAATTCTATCCCCATGTCAGGATCATGGTAATAAATTAAATTTTGTTCTAATCCAATAATTATCACAAAATGCCCAAAACCCTGTAAACCCCGTTAGAAATTCCAGCGGGGCATTAAACCCCGCCGGAATTATTCTAAAATCTAACCCCGCTGCAGCCGGCGGCCCAGAGGGCCTCTGGCCCGGAGGGAGCAGCAGGGCATTATTTCTAACGGGGTAAACCTCCATAAAGCACAGCGGGGTCTAATAAAGCTATAATTGGTATTCCCCTATTTAATGTTTCTTCAAGGCTCTGCAGGGTAAAATTTTCTACTACTTCTGACAAAAATCCAAGTTTTTCAACTCCAGAGGCAAGTTCTTCACAAGTATTACCAAGCCAACTTGTTTAAAAAATATCTTCCAGTTCTTTTTCAGATAGTCGAATCCCATTATATTCTAAAACCATTCGAATGCAAGCCGGTCCACAAGTAGTAGACTTTTCCTGCTTAAAATAAGGGACCTCTAACTTCAATTATAACTTCCTCCTTATTTTATTATCTTAACCTATCCCAGGCCTCCAATACCAGACGGGGGGTGCGTTATTCACCGAACTCTCGCTCTTCCTTATCCTTTAGGACGCGAAAGGTTTCGCCGAGGAAATAAAATTTTAGATTGTCAATAATCAAGTCTGATGCCACCCCGTTATTTCTTTTTCATGCTCTTGACTGAAAAATTCAGTCAGAGGGGATGGAGCTCTTAACTGCAAAATGAAGTCAGAAGTGTCTGTCCTGTATTGAAATTTCAGCTTTGAGCTATCATGTTTCAGCTGTTAGCTTTCAGCTTTGACCTTTGATCTTTACAAGACGCTACGCCCCATGCTGTTTTTAGTTTTCAATTCCGCAATTCGCAATCCGAAATCCGCATTTGGATGGGCCACCTTTTTTATGGATGACACCAAATCGCAATATCCCAAGTCTGACCCCACAGGCTTTTATACTTATCTTACCCATTATATGTACAGCTCGCAGCCAATCCTTGCAATGTCTTGTTGTCTGAGATGATGTCATGCGGAACAAGCAGATATAACCAGGGTTTCCCACCGTGTTTCTTCTCATGAGCTGTTGCGTTTTTGCACCATTCCAGGGCGGCCATGGCCTTGGCCTGAACTTCTTTGTCTGTCATCTCGGCAGCGCTCTTCGCTTCACACAGGAACTTGGTCGATTTTGTTTCCACTACAAAGTCCGGTTCGTAGGATGCATCGCTCGTGTAGTGAATCTGGAAGTTTCCTTTAGCTGGCTTGAACCACTTCATCACTTCCCTGTCGTTCTCAAGGATGACGGTAAAACGACGTTCTGAATCCGAGTCAAACTTCTGGACCCGGTATAAACATTTTCTAAACCCGCTAAAAAGCATCTTGCGGATGTCATGTTTATCAGACACTGGCGCACGGAAGTCCCGCTCGCTTTCCCCGGCAGGGGCGGAATAGTTATTGGGATGAAGTGTCGTAAACCCTTTACTTATGTGTGCCTCATAGGAGGCCGCCTTTTCCTCGTAATGGTCCTGCATCTGCGCATGGATCAGGTTCACCAATGCCTGCTGATGGTATTGGAGGACATTGACCACCTCGTCCTCGCTGTTGAGGTAGGACCGAAGGTGGGCCACAACCTGCCCGGTCAGTTTATAGAGTAATTCCGCATGATCGTCGTAACAGATATCGTTGAAGTCGATGAGACCCCGGACAAGGTAGTCTTCGAGCCGTTCTTCCGGTAAGATGCCGGTACCGCTCATCAGCCGGTGTTGCTCCCGCCGGTGGAGTTCCTGGATAAGAATCTCATTATCCACTGGCAAGAGACGTATGGAGGATAGATCAAGATTGAATTCCCGGTACCCCCGAGTTACATCGCCGACGGGCTGAACGATGATGCGTGGGATGTCAATAGAAAGCTCATTGCGAAGGGTGATGGTTGAGGCGACCACCTTGGCCACATCCACCTTTTCACCGATCCCTTCCAGTTCCTTCTGGACCGGGGTGATGATCTCCGTGACCTTTTCGATTATCTGCTGTTGAATTTCTGGCTTCGCCAGGTCAGTGGAACGTGGCAACCGCTCAAACTCTCTTCGGATAACTTCAAGTGTAGCCTTGGCCGCCTCCTGCTCCTTCGGGTTCTCAAAGAGCATTGCCTGTTTTCCCGCGCGGTCTGGTCCGCCGTAGGTAGATAAGCCCTCCGAAACTCGACTCATGATTTCGGGCTCAGCCACATAAACCTTGTTTCGCTCGTCAGTGATGTGGATAACCTTCAATCCTCCCCGGATGATTGAATCCGGGCTGTTTGCATAGTCAACAATCTCCTGGAACTTGTCGTGCGAGACGATGGTCAGCCGGTCAACAGCACCCACTTCTGTCCTCTTTCCATACGGGAGGCGAAGCCCCCGCCCAATGGACTGCTCTACAAGTGTCTTCGAGTTTGCAGCCCGGAGCGGGACGATGGTATAGAGATTTGTAACGTCCCATCCTTCTTTCAGCATGTTGACGTGAATGACGATTTCGGTGGGGTTTTCCGGCTTCTCCACGTTGATGAGCTGTTCGATGGTTTCATCCCTCTCCTCCCCGCTTTGCTTGGAATGGACTTGAATGACCTTACCCTTGTACCGGCCATCAAAGAATGTTTCCTCTTCGATCATCTTCATGATAGAATTGGCGTGTTCCGTATCCCGCGCAATGACCAAGAGGAAGGGTTTCACGATGGGTTTGCCATTCTCCCGGGCGTAAATTTCCAGTTCAACTTTGGTGTTCTCATGGATACGTACTCCATCCTCCAATTTCAATCTTTCCAATCCGGCATCATCGTAGTTGCGGACATCAAAGTTTTCACGGGTGGCAACAGCGGGTTCTTTGACAAACCCGTCTGACATTGCATCAGAAAGGGGGTAACTGTATATGACGTTCCTGAATGCCTCCTGCGTACCGCCCTTTTCCACCTGAGGTGTTGCCGTAAGCTCAAGGCCAAGGATTGGTTTAAGCTCACTGATGGCCTTCATCCCCGCTGATGCCCGGTAGCGGTGTGATTCGTCCATCAGGAGCACCAAATCGTCCAGATTTGAAAGATATTCAAAATAGCTCTGGCCAATGTATTCCTGGAGCCTTCGGAAACGAGGGATGTTGCTCTTGATGGCTCCTTTTGGTGTCTCTGTGCTGGTGATCTTGGAGATATTAAAGATGTTGATATGAATTGGGGTTTCCCATTCTATGCCTGGCAGGTAATCCTTTTGTCGGATACCGCGACCGGTCTCGTAATTGTCGCCCGTGATAATCTCCGGTGGTGTAACAGCGAACTCCGCCACGCCCTGGAAGACATATTTAGGCGTATTGGGAGTAAAATCTGTGGTGAGCTTATTGTAAATAGTGAGATTTGGCGCGAGCACGAAGAAATGGCGGATATTCCTGGTCTTGAAGAGGTATGAAATGAAGGCCCCCATGAGACGCGTCTTGCCCACACCCGTTGCCAGTGCAAAGCAAAGTGATGGGAAATCGCGCTCAAAGTCTGAGACCGACGGGAATTCGAATTGGATCATATTGAGAGCCTGTACGAGGTCGCCATTTTTCTCAAGCGGGATGATATCGCAAACCCTGGCGAGAATCTCCAGCGATATACGTTGAGGCGTGCGGAGGCTAAGGCGATTGGAGATCGTGTTGACGTGCGAGCCGTTCATCTCTTTTTCCTCCGGCCTTTTCGCTCAAGTTGCTTCGCCATCTTTTCAAACTCCTCTTCTTCCTTCGCCGCTTCTTCAACAAGGCGGTGCCGGTTGAATTTCTGATATTCCTCCAGTGCCAGGGCCTTGGCTACCTCCATTGACGCCTTCCCCGCATCTTTAAGAATAGCGCGTTCGTTGAATTTGAGAAAAGCGTCAATTTTTTCACGCCAATCACACATGTAAAGGGGTTTCCGGCGACGGGCCTGATCCTCCGCATAATCAAGATACATGACGACGATCCTATTAAGTTGACCAATTTCCTCGATGCTCAGGTAATTCTTGGCAACAGCGACATCGGTCCTGCGAACTTTGGACCCTTTCCAGCTCGTCAGCCCCATGTTCGCTTTGGAAGAATCCGCGCGTTCCGCAATCAACTCCGCTGCCGTCTTACCGGTAATGGCCCAGTGAAGTTTGTTCTGTACGATCTGGAAGAACTCCTTTGTTTCTTCCGCCTCGGCGTCGTAGTCAATCGCCAATTTATAGATGTCCCTGATTTTCTGGTAGAAGCGTTTTTCGGATGCACGGATGTCACGAATGCGCTCAAGTAGTTCATCAAAGTAATCTGCCCCTATGTTCCGGCCCTCCTTGAGCCGCTCGTCGTCCATCGTAAAGCCCTTGACCAGATACTCCCGCAACCGTTCGGTCGCCCACCTTCGGAACTGCGTGCCACGATGAGACTTCACACGGTAGCCGACAGCGATAATGACGTCCAGATTGTAAAAATCAACGATCCTCTCAACTTCGCGTTTCCCTTCGGTTTGAACTATCCGGAATTTCCGGATAGTTGCCTCAGGAGCCAGTTCCCCCTCCTCGTAAATATTTTGTATATGCTCGTTAATAGTGCGTACATCTTTCTGGAAAAGTTCCGCAAGTAATCTTTGAGAGAGCCAGACGGTTTTTTCATCCAGCCTTACTTCAATCCGGCTCCTGCCGTCTTCGGTTTGGTAGAATAGAATCTCTGAAGAGGGTTTCCGTTTTTCTGGAAGGTGATCAGTCATTTCTCTTACCGCCTTTCCCTCCGGCCAGAATAACAAAGACCTTTCTGGGCAGCTTTTAAATCTTCAAGAGATGCAATCGCCGGCATGTAACTCTCCCTTTTTCAATATTTCGATAGGATTACAGCCCCTCAATCTTGGAGCCAAGTAAAAAAGGCCTTTTCTTTTTGAAGACGCGCTCCAACTAATCCAAACTTTTTTGTGTGAATCACCCCGAAAGTTGACCTATTTATACCAAAAACCAAACATTATAGCAATTTCAGGATGGTTCCACCCGCATTTCAGGCACTGGACTTCAGACCTTAGACTAAGAGGACGAAATGGCTGGAGACTGCAAGAAGATAATCGGGAGATGGGGTAATGAGGAGATAGGGAGAAAGCCCTCCTACGCTGAAGCTTCGGAGGGCGAGCAGTAAGCAGGAAGCGGCAGACGAAAAGCACCAGAAAGAAAACGACAGCTCAAAAAGGACAGTTATCAAGCATTCCCTCTTGAAGGAAAGGTCACCACCATGGGGGGAGCTGATTGGGCAAGGACGGCAGGTTAAGATCCGGAAGAAGTTGACCGAAGATCACCGGGAAGACCATCAAAGGGGATTAAATGAAAGGCTCAATCGGGATGTCTTTCGGTAACTTTCTGTTTATGGGCCTTGGTCTTCCCAAACGGAACCGATGTTGGCTCAACCAAGCGCTTCCTCAGACTTTCCCAAAGGGGATCCTTTTCGAGAAGCTTCCGGGTTTTTTCATGTTTCTCTTCCCAGGAAAGTCCCTGGTCCTCCTTGTCAATTTCTTCCCGTCGCTTTCGCATCCAAGCTACCGCATCAAACGTCTTTTTCACCGGATAACACCTCCTTCGGAGTACGAATTTCGATCAAACCATAACCCTGTTCTAAATTTACAGCATTGAACAATCGAATTCTACCAAGATTGACAATATGCCTGAAATTCCAACTGACGAGAACATCAACACGGCCAATTGTTGCCAATGCCACATGAAGAGCATCTGATCGACTGCCCGGGCCTACAATACCGTGGGATAGATACGCCTCTGCAAGCGTATCCGCTTCAGGCGTATCCGAAAGGATGATCTGATGGGCCTCAGGTATTTCAAGGAGGCGATTCCGGACGCTTTGAGGCGCCCCTTGAAGCTCCCGCAACGTATGCTCCGAGAGAACCATTATGTAGACTCCCCGGATGAACAGTTGCCACAAAGCAAGGGTCGCTTCGGCAAATTCGCTATCTTCGCAACCACCAATGACAGAGGCATCAATATAAACGTAAAATCTCTTCATTCGGATCTCTCCTTATTACTTTTTCCCCGTTCTCCCAGACGAGGCCAACCAATTTTTAAACTCAATCATTTCAGTTTTTGTTCCTTCCCCATCGCAAAAAAGCTGGCTTCTGTGAGGTTCGTTTTTGACTCCGATCTTAAATTCTTTCACCCCCTGTTTCAATCACCCCCGGAAGTTGACCTATTTATACCAAAAATTTAATCTTATAGCAATTTCCAACCGTCAGACTTGTTTATTGACACTTCGACCAGTCTTGCTATTTTGATTTTGCGGCGGGAAGCCTAAAGATAAAGTTTAAAGGGAGCTCTTACTATTTAAGAATCAGAAGCAGAATACCTTGAGGTGGGATGAAGAAGATACTCCAATCAAGGATTAAAAACGCAAAGCGCATAGCGCAGAGAGCATAGCGTTAAAAAAAATTTGCAGTAGATACCCACGGGCAAGCCCGTGGCACTTTAAAATAAGTCAAGCTTCGCTTGACCTTCATCCTGGCGTCCTTGCCATCGGACGTATTTGAGGATTTGATCCTCATCAACTCCAACGGTCGACACA
>Ga0208039_1000269_pt1 | contig 43618 bp, 50 predicted proteins | sample June2015DPH_20_1_2_FD_184722 | JGI IMG/M metagenome (GOLD analysis project Ga0208039, IMG submission 184722) | Peatland microbial communities from SPRUCE experiment site at the Marcell Experimental Forest, Minnesota, USA - June2015DPH_20_150... | ecosystem: Environmental > Terrestrial > Soil >... | reverse complement strand
AATCTTCCTGTGCCTCTCGCTCTGGTTACGTTCCGCAGAAGAGATATACCTTTGATGGGGTCATTTCGATGGATGACTCGGCGGAAGATATTATCAACAACTTCATTGCCTCAATGGCCGGGACTCGTGTCTACTCAGGTGGGAAGTGGCGCGTCTATGCCGGGGCGTGGGTGGAGCCTACCTTTACCGTCGATAAATCAATTCTAATTGCTAACGTCACTGCTTCAACTCGCACTTCGAAGATTAATCGGGTGAATCAGGTTTTTGGGACCTTCACGTTGGAATCAAACAACTGGCAGGCAACTGATTACCCGGCTTATGAAAAGAGCGATTTCGTGACCGATGATGGGGGTCCGCTACCTAATCAAGTCGACTTTGATTGGGCGAACACCATCCCTCTGGCTCGGCGGTTGGCTAAGATTAATTTGATGCGGTCTCGCTTCTCTGGAACTTGCTCAATTAAAACTGACGTCAATGGGCTGCGCTGCGAGGCGGGATTACCTATACTTCTCTACATTCCTGAATTGGGGTACGTCGATCCCGACAACTCAGCCAAGGGTATGCCTATGCTGGTGGTGACTTGGCAGTGGTCGGTCGGGAGCGATGGGGCAATTGAGATTAGCATGGACCTCCAGCAGGTTGATCCATCGATTTGGGATTGGGACCCTGAGTTGGATGATGACAAGTGTGATAATGCTACTTCCCCACCAATTGGAGTGATCCCGCGAGGACCGGTGCCCATCCCTGGTGGTGGAGGAGGTGGAGGCAATCCCGGGAGGTATCCAGACCTGTTGCCAAGTCCTGCTGTCTATGGCTATGCTGAGTGCCGGATGAAGACCTGTCAGGGTTCATTCTGCGGATTCAAGGAGGAGGATGGACAGGAGAGCGACCCTCCCCGTTTCTACAAGGACCGCACCAAGGTTGGCACTATTTCGCTGAAGGAATACAACAACAGCGGCTGCTCAGATGGCGGGGGCTCCTCTTCTGGCCAGCTGAATCCTCCAGACTATGATGGTGGGGGAGGGGACACGGCCACCGGATATGTCACCTGGTACCGCCTTAACAATACTACCCTCCGATTCACTGGACACTGCTCCTCCACTCTAGGTACCCCCAAGATTCATATTGGGGGTTCAATCAATAACGGTGGTGACCCGATTCAATATACCTTCCAGGATGGGGAAACCTGGGACCGGGATTTGGGCTACTTTTCCAATGAGATGCCTGTGACTATCTGGTCCTTTGTCGGTCGGTACTACTATGGAGACCAGTGGGGTGCCCCATCGAGTGCGGCCCCTGGCACAACAGTTGTCTGCTACTCTCTGAATTGCCAGATGCACGACACCGAGGATACCTGGAATCTGGAGGATGACTATCGGCCACATCTAGCGACTACTCCTCCGACCTGTGCCATTACGGAGACTGATACCTCCACCAAGACGATTGATGGGGTGCCGCAGGGAGGAGGCCCCAGTGAAAGTGACTTCCCCGCCGGTACGACCGAGGTAACCTCACTTACTGCAACGTTGAGGACGATTGCGGGTACGGAATCCTGTATCCAGAAAAGCCCCAGTCCACTCCGGTATCAGAAGGCATCTGGTGAGATGACGGAGACCCTAAGTCAAGAAGACACGATCGCCGCCGCGATCACGCGGGCCTTCGCGTCAGCCGCCTGGTCGGGGGCGGGGTGCGTGTCGGCGATCCCGACCCGCAACCCCGGGGAAAATTGTCTCGGCGTGAAGAAGTCGCGGGCCCAGGGCATCTTCAGCAAATTGACGCCGGGGGCGGATTATATCGGTTACATCGTCTTCCAGGGCCGGGTCGTCGGGTCGGCCGATCCCTGGGGTTCCTACGGCCAACAGGTCATCAGCTTCACCGCGACAAGCGACACCGAAACGACCCCCTGGGTGGACGTTCCGCTTGTCAGTGGAATGGAAATTCAAGCCGCCTACTGCTACGCCGCCCCCGCCTGATCCGGTTTTCCCATGAACACGCAACTTTTCATCAACACGGCCGCGCAAAGCCTCGCCGCGGCCCTGGTTCGCTCCCTGACCGACATGACGCCGGTCGCCCTGCCGGAGCTCGTCATTGGCGACACGCGGGCCTTCGACCTTTACTTCGTCGATGGCCTGGGCGGTTATGCTTCCTTTTCGGGCGATGCCAGCTATCAGCCTTCCCTCGCGATCGGCGAATTCGGGTTCCCGACCGGCGGGACCTTTACCCTTTCCTTCGGCGGTTACACGACCGGCAACCTGGCATACAATGCGCCCCTGGCGACTGTCCAAGCCGCGTTGCAGGGATTGACGTCGATCGGGGCGGGCAACTGCAAAGTGACCGGCGTCCCGGGCGAATACTACATCGTCGAATTCACCGGGGCCCTGGCGGACGCCCCGCAAGCCGCGATCACGGCCGACTTCAGCCTCCTGACGCCGGATTCGACGGTCGAAGTCTCCATCACAACCGCGGGCAGCGTTTCCCCGCCGGTCGATTGCGTCCAGCTTTTGAGCCTGACGCAAAACCCGATCATCTTTTCGGACAGCTTCACGACGATCTCGCACGGTTGGACCGGGACCCTGTCGCTGAACACGATCGCGGCCCTGGAAGCCCTGATCGCCGCGCGGCCCGCCGCGTTCATGACCCAACTGTTCGAAGTCGAAGTGACGGATCCTTCCGGCGACGCCGCAACCTACTTCGAAGGCAACGTCAAGATTTACGACACGATCATCAACCCGTCCGCCTTCGCGGGCGCCCAGGCGCCGGTCCTGGCGACCCTGGCGCAACTGCAGGCCGCGATCCTGGGCCTGAACAATTTCACCTGGCAAACCGCCGCACCCGCGGTCCCCGGCGACACGAACATTTCGCCGCCCGCGACGTCGCGCTATCATTCCGCGGTCGTCACACCTTCCGGCGGGGCCGGGACCTACAACCTGTCCCTGTTGACGTCCCAGGCGCCCGCGGCCGGGGCCCTGATCCGCCTGTCGATCAACCCGCCCGCAACCGCGGGCCTGGTCTTCAAGATTTACAACGCGACGACCGGCGGGACGCTCCTGAAGACCATCACGACCGACGACACCGGCAGCCCCTTCGAAGTCATCGCGGGCTTCACCGGATCGGCCTGGATCATCCTCGCGGACGATTCGCCCCTCCTGACCAAGCTCGGCAATCTCGCGGGGCTCGCGTCGACCCTGGCGGCGAAGATCAACCTGGCGACCCTCTTTTCGCAGCTTGCGAACAAGTCGGCCGCGTTCGTCATCGATCCGACCGAAGAGGGGACCCTGTTCATGGTCAGCGCCGCGGGCGGGGCCGTCGTCGCGACCCTTCCCGCCGCCGCGACCGCGGGCGCCGGGTTCCTGGTCGCCGTGAAGAAAACCGACACTTCGGCCTACACCGTGACGACCAGTCCGGCGACCTATTCGCTGACCGCCCAGGGCGACACCGTCGTCCTGGAATCGGACGGATCGAACTGGAAGGTCGTCCTGTATTCGAACACGGCCGGAAGCGGGGGCACGGTCACGCCTTCGGTCTTCCGCCTGGACGCCGTCGTCAACGGCAACGGCCTGGGCGTGACGGGCCTGACCGGGGGCGGGGCGACCAAGCTGGACGGACTCCCCACTTCCGACGGGACCTATCAGGCCGGGGCGATGATCGAAGTCGTCGAAGCCGGTCCCCTGGTCCTGACCTACCGCCTGCGGGCGGGCACCGACGCGCAAAATGTCCCCTGGATCGTCCGGCCCGCGGATTACAACGGGGTCACGAATCAACTGGTCTGGGAATTGCTCCGCGTCGTTTATCAGGGTTATCCGGTCATCTGGAACCACACACAGAGCAAATGGCAGGCGATTAGCGCGTCCGGAACGCCCGGATCCGAAGGGATTTCGTTCGGGACCGGGTTCGTCATCAACTGATCGAAGGGCCGCGACTCACGCGGTCTTTAGGCCATGTCCCAACCGACGCCCCCGACCCCGTCCGTCAACGCCCTGACGATCAACGCGGCGACGCTGGATCTGATCGACTCGTTCAACGTCCCGTCGGGCGTGAACATCGTCTCCAAGCCGGGGGCCGTGATCGACTTCCGCCTGGGTTCGGCTTACGTCGCGATGACGGCCCTGGGCGATGTCCTTTACGGCGGGACGAACGGGATCGCGACCCGCCTTGCCGGGGAAACGACGACGACCCGGAAATTCCTTCGCAGCGTCGGCGTCGGCGGGGTTGCGACCGCCCCCGCCTGGGATACGCTGCAGGCGGGCGATATTCCCGCCCTTGCTTACGAACCGGCCCTGGGGAATCCGGCCGTGAACGGTTACGTCCTTTCGTCGACGACCTTGGGCGTCCGGTCCTGGATCGCCGCCGGAGCCGGATCCGGGACCGTGACGACTGTCAGTTGCGGGGACCTGTCGCCGCTTTTTACTTCGAATGTCGCGAATCCTTCCACGACGCCTTCGATCACCTTCACGCTTTCGACCCAGGTCAAAAATACGGTCTTGGCGGGACCGACAACCGGCGTCGACGCAGCGCCGACCTTCCGGATCCTGGTCGCCGCGGACATCCCGGCCCTGTCCTACATTTCGACGACCCTCGCGTCCGCAAACATTTTGGTCGGCAACGGATCGAACATCGCGACGGCGGTTGCGCTTTCCAATGATGCTTCGATCACAAATGCGGGCGCCCTGACCGTGACGGGATTGAAGGGCGTCCAGCTTGCGGCCCTGGCGACCGGATTCCTTTATTATTCCGCCACCTTGGGCGTCCGGTCCTGGATCGCCGGATCTGCGTCAGGCGCGAATCCGTCCGCGTCCGTCGGTTTGACGGCCGTCAACGGAAGCGCGGCGACTTTCCTTCGCAGCGATGGGGCTCCAGCCCTTTCCGTTTCGATTGTTCCGACTTGGACCGGAATTCACACCTTCAACGCGATCCCGGTCATCATCAAGGTCGGGATCATGCAATACTCGACGACGGGCAATGCAGCGACCGTCTGGATCGGGAACCGGACCGGCGCGGGCAATCAGGGGATGATGCTGTCGGGGACACCGGTCAGTAACAACTTCTCCGTCATCGCGCTGGCGACCGGGACGACGAAGATGAACGTCGGCTTCGGAATCTTCACCAGCGACATCGATGCCGGCGGAACCGCCAATTACGCGACGGCATACATGAAGGGACAGTCGACTTCGTCAGATTGGGTCTTCAACACGGCGATCGCGGACAGCGACCGCGGCGACATCGTCTTCACGCCGCAGGCCACCGAGCTCCTCCGCCTGTCCAAGAAGACCGGCAACATCACCTTCACCGGGACGACGCCCAGCGCCTATCCAGTCATCGTTGGTTCGACTCCCGCCACCCTTCAAGCTGATTCCGCCCTCTATGTGGTCGGCAGTGGCCTGAATGTTTCAGCGGCAATTCTCTCCTATGGGGGTTCTACCGGAATCAACCTGCGACAGGGAACCTGCGGCGGCACGGCGAGCTCACCCAGTGCCACTGGCTCCGGCATTCGAATCATGGGCATTGGCGGTCAAGGTTGGGGAACGGCGTGGGCGACTGGCGCCGCGATCTGGGTCTATACGAGCGAAGCATGGAGCGGCACGAATCAGGGCTGCTACATGCAGTTCTACACGACTTTAACCGGCACGGCGGGCTATGCGGAACGAATGCGGATTTCGAACGCGGGCAACCTCCTGATCGGGGGAACCGCGGACACTGGCTTGACCGGCGCCGGGGGCCTGTCGGTCTTTTCGTCGACCGCTTCGACGACCTATGCGACCGGTTGCGCGATCTTCGCCGGGGGCGTGGGGATCGCGGGCGCCCTGATCACGAATTCTTCGATCAAAACCGGACAGCCGAACGGCGGGACGGCGGGCGTCTGGAAGTTCGGAATCTATGTCGCCGGGGCCCCGGCTGCGACCGGTTATGTTCAACTGGACATCGCCGGGACCCTTTACAAACTTTTGGCGTCGACCTGAAATTTGCTTGCCGTCGACGATTCCCCTTCCTAGCGCCGTTCATCATGGAACTTCAGATTCGCGAAATCGAACCCCTGTTCCGGGCCCTGGGGAATCTCGACGGAAACGCCCGCGCGGTCAAGGTCGCCCCGAACGAAGAACGGATCATCATTCAACCGTTCAAGTTCGCGCAAAAGTTCACCTGGAACAAAGTCAAAAACCTTTCGATCCTTCGCCGGAAGCTGAAGGACATCGACGCGATGAAGAAGGAACTGCGCGAGAAACACAACGCAGGCGTCGATGAAATGCCGGACGAAACGACCGAAGCGGGCCGGAAGGCAAAGAAGGAGCTCGACAAAGAATGGGAAGCCTTCCTGGAAACGAAGGAAGCGGTCCCCGGTCTGTTGATGATGAAGGTCGCCGACCTGAATCTTTTCGACCCGAAGGACAACGAAAACGGGAATGTCATCCCGGCGACGGTCCTGGAAGGCGTGTCGGTCCTGTTGGACGGGATCCCCGAAGAAAAACCCGAAACGAAATGAAACCCCGCGAAGCTTTGGTCCTGATTCCTTTTATCCTGGGTTTTCTGTGCGCCTGGGGTCCCTGCCAGCCGAAGCCCGTCCAACCGCCGGTCGCTCCGGTCGGCCCTGTCCCGAACGTCGCAACTGTTCCAGTCACGAACGATCTGACGACCCAGGCCGCGGATCAGGCGGCGAAAAAGGCGGTCCTATCGAAAGTTTCCGCCAGCGCCGGGGCGATCGACACGATCAACCAAGGACAACCGCCAGGGCCCCGGACTGATGGCGTGAAGGGTGAAACCGTCCTAATCAAAACCCTGACCGGTCCGCCGACAACCGAAGACCAGTTGGCCGCGGAACAGCGGGCCCGGATCGTCGCGGAAGGTAAGGCGGACGAAATCGCGAAGGCATATCATCAGGCCCAAAGTGACGCCGACGCCCAGAAGTCCCGCGCGGACAAGGCGGAATCCGACCTGAAGACCGCGAATGACGACCTGGCGAAAGTCCCGGATCGGATCGCCGCCGCGATCAAGGACGCCCAGGCCGAAGCGCAAAAGAAATCCGACGCGGCATTCGCCCAGGTCAAGGCCGACGCGGACCGGCGGGTCGCCGAAGCGAATTCCGCGACGCGCAAGCTTCAACTGGCGATCTTCTTCGGCTTCGGGGCCCTGCTTTTCGCGGTCGGGGTCGTCGTCCTGTTGACGGCCGCACAAGTCCCCATGTTCGGACCGAAGGCGGGCTTCGGATTGATGGGCGCCGGGGCGGGCCTGATCGCGATCGGCGTCGTCGTCAGCGAAGTCCAAAACTTCATCGATCAACATCCCTGGATCATCGGCGCCGGTCTGGGCCTGGTCGGGGCGCTGGTCGTCGCGGCCGCGGCCCTCATGTTCGCGAATCATCATCATCACCTTGCCTCCCTTTCGGCTTCCCCCGCAACCGCAACCCCCGCTAAAACATCATGACCTTCCTGACTTGGCTTCTTGTATTCGTCGCTCTTCTGATCGGCCTGATCCTGGGCGCCCGCTTCGCGGCGATCCTTTGGCCGTTCTTCGTCCGGATCTGGCAAAAGGTGACGCCCTGGATCAAGCGGGGCGAAGCTGCGGCCCTGGCGGAAGCGAACCGGGTGAGGGGCCAAAAGTAGCGGGCCGAAGTGGACAGGGTCGCCTTTCCTGACGATCTTCTCTGACCCGATGGCCCTTCCCTTCATCCTTTCAAACGCCGACTGGCAAAACCTGAAACCGCGGATCACGGAAGGCTTGGCCGATCCCGACGTCGGCGTCGATCCGAAACAGGCCAAGGTCCTGAACGTGTTCCGGACGCTGGACCTTCGGGTCGAATGGGATTGCCGACAAACCGTCATCAACCGCAATTTGCTTTTGCTGGTCGCGGTCCTGACCTTCGCCCTGACCCTTCTTCACTTGGCGCAAATGGTCCCGCTTTTCCGGATCATCGCCGGAAGCCTCTGACATGAATTCGCGATTTCCCTTTTTCTCGCGTCAGCCCGCCGCGGTTGCGGCGCCGTCCCTGACTGACCAGTTGCGGACGATCCTGATCGAAAACGGCCGGAAGTCGGTCCTGTTCGCCGCGGACGATCCGGATCTGTTAACCTTGGTCGATGTGCTCGAGCAGGTTTTCCAGGCGGACATCGTCACCGTGAACAGTTGCGCCGATCTGAAGCTGATCCTGACGAAGCGTAAGTTCGACATCGTCTTCCTGGATTACAAGCTTTCGAACGGCGATTCGGCGGACATTTACCGCGAGCAGCTTTCGAAATGTCCGGGGACCCAGGTCGTCTTCCTGACCGGTCAATCCCTGGACGAAGTTTCGTCGAAGATTCATTCGGCGGGTCCGGCCCTGATCTTCCCGAAACCGGCCGCGTTCACGCTGCCCTTCCAGGTTCATTTGCTCGCCCAGATGGGCGTCTCTGTCCGGCGTCCGCTCCGGTCGGTCAGCTTCCCGGACGATCCGGCCGTCGCCGCGGTCGCCCACTGATCAGATCACGCCACAGTCGCGGCAGAGCCTTCGTAATTCCCGCGGGAACTTCCAGGCGAATTGCATCGGGACAGTCCGGCGACAGGCATTGATTAGATCCAAGTGAACAATCTGAAGATCCGGTTCGCCTTCGTCGGTTTCAGTCCATAAATCATGATATGCGCAATCGAACCGACGGGGCGCCTTCTTCACCCAGGTCAGGGCGTCAGCCTGGATGATCGTCACGCGGGGACCCGCCAGGGATGGACCGACAAGCTTCAAGACGTCGATTTCCCGTTCAATGACGACGACATGATCGACACGCGGGTTCGCCAATAGGCCCCGGACGACGCAACCCAGACCAAGACCCGTAACCAGGACCCGGCCGCGGGCCTGCATCATGAATTGAAGATGGGTTTTCAATTCGTTCGGCGTGTCATTCATGACGCCTTCCCCGAACTTCTGGTTCAAGGTCGACAGGGTCCAACGAAATAGCGTTGTCCAGGTCCCGGTCGGAACCCATCCCATTTTCGGGACGAAGACCGCCCGGGGCAGGAAACAACGCTTCACCGACCAAAGCCCGGACTCGGCTTCGGGGATCAGGGTCGCGCGGGCCGCAATCATGATCTGATGGGGATCGGGCTTCCTTTGCCCCTGGCGCGGACCCCCGCCGTCATCTATCGCGGGGGCGTCTGATCGGGCCAAGGCGGGCAAATCTGCCGGGTTCTGGGTCATTCTAGACGCTTGGGACATCGGATCGACAGGGTGTCGCGGTCCCCGCGCGGGCCGGGGTCAGGGGATCAAACGGAAGTTCTTCGTTCATCAGGTCCCAGGCCGTGACCGCCAGGGCGAACGCCGACCATTCGTCGCCCGCCAGCCCGTAAGTCCCCCCGGGCGCCTTCTTGGTCCCCGGCTTCCCGAATCGGTCGATCAAGGCCTGACGGATGTTCGAATCCTTTGCCCGCGTGTCGTGGCAAACATTGCGTTTGACGTCCAAGCGGTACAACAGGCGCCACTTCGCCCCCGCCTGGGCCGCGACTTGGACGCACCGGCCCAGAAATAGGCAAGTCTCAAAGACTTCCCGACCTACGGCCATACCATAGCTTGCAATCATTTCGCCGACAAAGAGTTTGGGAATCTTCGCGGAACATAGAGCCGTAAGGGATGACAGGATTTCGGCATTCGGAAGAATGGCGTGTTGCATGATCCGAGCTCCATCGAAACAGACTAAGCCGGATTCCTCGGGCCCCGGGTCGATCGCAATGATATTCATTCGGGGATGTCCTTTTTTGCCGATGTTGCGACGAAATCGATGACCGGGGCGGACCAATCCAAAGCGATCCCCAAATCGCCCGCATGGGCCCTTCTGATCGTATTCGTGAAGAGCCTGATGGCTTCTTCAAGTCCAGGGCGCGGACCTCCTTCGCGCAATCCGACAAGCATTTGCAGGGTCCGCGCGGCAGTAAAAACCGAAAGGTAATGACGCGCGATCGCTTCGGCCTGTCCTTCCGGGTATTCATGCAACCGGAAATAAGTGATCGCCAGACGTTCGCGTTCGAAGCGTGCTTCCGATCGCGTTTGTGGGGATTCGGGTTCGTGGTTCATTTTAGGGAAATATGTTGTTCGACCAGGTCGACTTCCTGGGTTGCGCCGGACGATCCCTGGACCTTCAGGCGATAGTTCGGAAGCCGACCGCGTTCAGTGTAGCCGATGAAGTCTTGGGTGAGAATCCAGCCCGATAGTCGTTTGCCATCGGGCCCATCGAAGGAACATTCCAGGCCGACAAAACGATTCGGTCGAGGGTGGGGATCAGCTTCCGGCATGATCAGAAGGGGATTTCGCCTTCATCAACATTCGCGGGGACCGCCTTCCGTGGGAACGGGATGACGCGGGCGCCTTCCCGGATCCGCCGGTTTAGGGCTTCGATCCGCTTCTTGTCCGCGGCCGTGATGTCGTCCCCGAACTTCTTCGCCTGTTCGACGACGTCGTCCCCGCCGACCTGGGTCGTCAGGATGAACCGGCGGTTGTATCGGTCCCGATAGTCGACCAGGTCCTTCAGGAAGTCGGCGATCCGTTCGTCCTGGGCCCCGGTCAGAAGGGAATCGTCCAGAAGCAACAGGTCGAACCGGCCCCAGGATTCGACCATTTCAAGGCGGTCGTGGGTCCACTTGACGGACTTCAGCTTTTCGGGCCAAAGGATTCCGACGAAGGTCCCGTTCTGGAACAGCAACCGGCGAAGGGTCAGGATCGCCAGTCGCGTCTTCCCAGTCCCAGTGTCGCCGTGAAAAATCAGGTTTTCGGTCCCCTGGTAGTCCTTCAGAAGATCATACTGGGCCCGCGGGAAGCCTTCATGATTGACGTCGGTTTCTTCAAATGCCGGGGGACAGGTGCGGCGCCAGTAGTCGCGGAACTTCGCGTCGCGTTCATCCGTCCGATATTTCGCGCAACAGTCATCGCAGGCTGTCACCTTGGCGAAGATCGCGGTCGCCCGGATCGGCTTCCCGCACTTGGCGCAAGCCGTGTCGACCTGTTGCATCGCCGGATGTTCAGGATGATGTTTCAGCCAACCCAGGGTCCGGGCGGAAATTCCCCCGAATTCCTGGGGAAGATCGACCTGGGCGATCGGGACGGGAAGGTTCAGTCGGTCGGTCATATTCTCTCCCATCGAATTTCCCGAACGATTTTGCCATTCCAACAGCTTCCGATTTTCGGCGTGTGCATCGGAAGAAGCGGGAAATCCTTCCGCCTGATCCAATGATGGGTCCAAACCTCTGAACCATCAGAAAGAACGATGATGAACCGCATTTGACAAAACCCGATCAACTTTAACAGGGAAGGGGGCAATTTCATGACGGATCAAAACTTCGTGTAATCAGACGCGGGGCGGTCGGACTTCTTCGCGGGGAATGACGACCGCGGTCCCCCGTAGGTGTAACCCATGCGTTTCGCCATTCGAAGCTTCGATTGCCAATTCTTCATCGGGACGCCGTTCGGTCGCCAGCCGATCGCGTCGTAATGGTCGACGAACGCGGCGCCGTCGATGGGCCAACCGATCTTCTTCCCGTAGGCGGTCACTTCTTCGGGCGTCGGCGGGATGTTGTCGCCCGCCCGTTGCTTCTTCCCGGTCGCCGGGTTCAGGACGAAGTCCGGGCGGGTCATGGCGAATTCTTCATCGATGATCCGGGCGATCGCTTCCCGGTTCAACGCCGTATTGACGCGGGCTTCATATAGGCGATCAACGCAGCGTTGACCGAAGGTTTTGTTCGGGGCGTCCGGCATGGCTTCAGGGTTTTTCTTCGTCTTCCCCGTCGCCCGCGGCCCCGGCGTCGAAGTTGATCAGACCTTGCGCCCGTTCCCCTGCGACATATTTCTTCGCCTCTGCGATGAGATGATCGATCAGGGCGACCGCGTGTTTCGGAAGCGGGATCGCCTTCGGGCCGGGTTCGAGCGTGGTTCCTTCGACCGGTTCCGGGGCGAACAACAGGCGAAGCGGCGTCGCGATGTTGAACGGCCGGTTGCTTTCCGGGACATCCTTCTTCGCGATGATCGTGATCAGTTGGGCGTCGATCGTCCCGGCAAGCGTGATTCCGCCGACCGTCATCTTGTCGACGTAGGCCGGGGGCAATGCGCAGATCACGCAAACCAAGGACGTCAGGGCGTCCAGGGCTTCGTTGAACGATGGAAGCGGGTTTTCGCGGGACTTCAGCGTTTGATCTTCGTTGCCGTGGGTGTAGGCGATGAAGATATGGGTCCGGGTTCGCCTGATCTTCTGGATCGTCAGCGATGACGGGTCGGGGTTCGGATTCGATGACATGGCTTTTTGTTTTTGGGTTTGGGTTTCGGACGGAAAGGGGTCAGGCGGAAAAGTTTCGTCTTCGGCGGGCATTGCTCCGGATCCAGCGCATAGAATTCGAAACGGAGCTCGCCGGAAATGATCGCGTCCGGTTTCGAACGGACGACATCGATCTTCATCAATCGCGCGATCGCGTGAAGGACGCCAATCGCGTCCCCGTAGCTTTTGCCCCGGCGGGACCAGGCTTCGAAGTCCTTCAGGACCGCGACGTCGACCAGGGGGCCCCCTGCAAGGCGCCGCCGGGGTTTGGTTCCTTTCAGGTGTGCGGACATGGGAAGATGACTTTCAGGCCCAGGATCCATCTTTCGATCAGGGTCGCCCGGACGCGGATCTTCAGCATTCGGAACGGCATCTTGTATCGAAGGACGTTTCCTTCGTAAAACAGCAACCAGTTCGGGTCAGCGTAGACGTTGCGCATGTTAGAGCAGTTCGCACGGTCGCGAATACTTCGCTGCGATCTTCCGGGCGTGTTCGATGTTGTCGGGTTTGGTCGGCGGATCCAACAGGACGGCGATCGTCTGCAGATCGGACAACATTTCGCCTTCGTGATCGGCCGACCGGTCCAGGATCGCCTTGTTTTCGGTTTCCGCCTTCAGCCAGCCAAGACCGAACAGGATCAGGGAGATCAATAGCAACGCAGGGACGACGATCATCCAGGCGATCGTCGAATCGGAAAAGGTCAGGGAAGCGATCATGATGTTGATGATTTGAAGGTTCGTTGAATCCAAGAAAGGGCCCGGTCGCCCAGGGCGATCGCCAGTTCGACCCCGACAATGACGCCGATCACGAAGCCAACCAAGACGAATCCCAAGATCCCCGCAGCGACGATGACCGGACTTCCGATGACCAGAAGGGCGATGACGACCGGTTTCTTCATGGGGAAGACGGTTTTGGGAACGGCGGTTCGGACAGACCGCGGTCGCGGTCTAGGGCCGGGGCGTTCTGCTTTTCATCGATGCAACCGCGAAGCAGGGATTCGACCGTCGCGTCGGCCCATTGGCCCCGGCGCCCAGTCGCTTCGACGACCAGTTGGCGCAACCGGCCGCGATCGATGATGACCGCGCGAAGGAAAGCTTCCTTCGAAATCCCGATTTCGAACGCACGCTGGAAGACCGTTTCGGGATCCGTGACGAAGGTTTTGACGTCGCCCGGTTTCAGGCGCCAGCCGGGGACCGCTTCGCCCTTCGCCAGCCGCCGCTTCGCTTCGTCCTTCATCGCCCGGATGACGTCTTCGGACGCATGGCACCGGATCAAGAATTCGCCGATCTGCCGGTTGTCCGGCATTCCGGCCGGGTTCAGTTCGCCGAGGGTCAGCGCCGCGGCCCGGGCTTCCAGACAGGACGTCCGGCAGGGGCAATAGCGACACCATTCCCCGGCATGGCGCAAGGCGTCCGGATTTTTAGCCGCGGTCAGGTCCGCGAACAGGTCCGCGCGGGCCCGCGTCAGGTCGTCTTCCGAATAATAGCAGATCGAAAAGGGCGGGCGGAACCAGGGTTGATTGACGGCGACGAACCCGGTCTTGAAGCCGAAGTTTTTAACGACCAGGACCGCCAGGGCCCGAAGCTGAAGGTTCCCCGTCGCCTTCTGGACTTCAATCCGACCGCTTTTGTCATCGATGATAACGAAGTCTTCCCCGGCGGTGACGTTCGCCATAAAGTCGAACCGACCGGAAAAGATCAATCTTTCGGTCGGATCATCAGTCGTCATCGGCGCTGATGACTTCAACCAAAGGCGTTCTTCGCTTCGCGTTTCCAGGATCGTTCCTTCGCCCAGGGTGACGTTGAGGATGTCCCGGCGACCAGCGATCAGGGCCCGGAACGTCACCTGTTCTTCATCGGTCAGGGCGTCGGGCCTTAAGATCCCCTCGAGGGCCTGGGCGATCCGCTTTCCGGACAGGGTCCAGCTTTCCGCGTCCGGGAAAGCGGTCAGGGTCGCCTTCAGGTTCAGATACCCCGGGCAATGATGGATCCGGGGATATTCTGAAGCCGAAGGAAGCCCCCGGCGTTCATCGGGCGGACTTGTTGTCATGATGACCGGGGAAGCGCGAGTTTAGGAAGGTTGGGGCGAAGCAGATCCAGGACGATCGTCGGACAGGCGAACAGTTCGTCAACGCCCTGGGGGACCAGGTTCAGACCCTTCAGATAGTCGAACGCCTTCGACTCCGGGACATTCAGGTCCAGAAGCTTGTTTTTGACGTCCGTGATGATCGCTTCCCGTTCGGCGGGCCAATAGACGCGGCCTGCCCCTTCCGAGACCGAAGCCGTCCCGGACTGAGACCTTTTTGATCCGCCCACTGGCGGGCCCGCCGGGGCCTGTCCTTTCCCCGCCTTGTCATCGAATAGGGGTCGCCCGACTGATCCCCCTTCCTTTTTGACATCGGCCCCAGGAAGGAGCGGAAACGCTTCGTCGACCGTCGTGTCGCCGTCCCGGATCGCGGTCCGGACGCCAGTCAGGGTTTCCAGTTGCTTGACGCCCAGATCGGCTTCGCCCGCGATCCCCAGGGATGCAAAGACCCGGGCCCGGTCGATCTGCATTTCATCGGCCCAGGTCAGCGCCAGCTTCCGGCGTTTGGCGATCGTCTTCGAATCGCCCAGTAGGACTTCCCGGACCCGGTTTTCGATTGGCTTCAGCAAGCCGCGGGGGATCACCTGAAAAATCGCGTCCCTTCTCGCCTTGGCAAGACACGCCTTCGCGACGACCGCCCGCATTCGTTCCGAATAGGGTTGGCCCGTCCGGGTCACGGTCGATTCGATCGCTTCCGACGAGCTCGCGAAGTTTCCTTCGACGTCGAACGCCATTCCCCGGCATCGGACGAACCGCGGGGTCGCTTCGATCAGCATCGCATAAACCCGGATGTTTCCGTAACAGGCCGCGGCGATTTCCGCCAGCCGGACGGACATCCCGGAAGCGAATTCCGTCACCTTCCGACCGTTGATGATCTTCGTCCCGACCGGCCGGGTGTAGACGCAGCTTTCGGCGATTTCCTCGTCCTGCGTCGCAAGCGTCATCGCGCTTTTGTGGAAAAGTTCGATCGACCGGGGAAACTTCTTCGCCGTCGCGATCTGGCGGTCGATTTCGACGGTTTCGATTCGCTGCAGTTCGGATTCCTTGACGACTTCGATCGGGGCGGACGGGAATTCGGAATCAGGTGGGGGACTCGCCGGGGGATTGACTTGTTTGTTCGGTTCCTTCTTGGATTTCATGAGCATTCGGGATTTCGGGTTGAGTGACAGGGTTTGGGGAGGCGGGGATGACAGCGATCGGCTTCGCGCGGAAGAACCGGCCGCTGCGACCGCAAGTCCCGCGGATCACGGCGACGAAATCATTGTCCGCGCGTTCGGTTTCGCAGAAGGGCCGAAGGTCCGTGATCTGGCGGGGAAAGCCGGTCAGGGGATGGGTCGGCGCCGGATTCTTGATTCGGCGGGAACAACGGGCCTTGCGTCCGGCGTTGATCGCGAAGCGGCAGTCCCGGCAAAGGCGGGACGAAGGACGAACGGGTTCAGTCGATGGGGTTTGTTTCATAGGCAGAATGGGAAAGTTCAGTCATCGTCCGCTTCCGGCGGACCGGGCGGGGGACCGAAAACGAGTTTGACGACGTCATGATCGGCCGTTGCCGTCCCCATCGTCGTGTTCGGCGGGGGCGCCGCTTCGGGCGGATCTTCCGGGATGATTTCAATCAAGCGACGGGCCCCGATCCCCTTCAGAGCGTCGCGGCCCAGGCCGACGACGTCGCCCTGTTTCATTTCCCGGAGAACGCGGGCCTGACAGTCCGGGCAGATCGTATGACTGACCCGGAAGCCCGCCGCAGTCGCTTCGGCGGTCTTCTGCTTCGAATCCGGGCACCAGGCGCAGATCCGGACGAACTTCGGTTCGTCCTGGGGATTTGTGGGAAGTCTCATGCGATCCTTCGGGGATAGAACTTCCCGGACTTCGACGCAAGGATCCAGACCCCGGCTTCGAGCTTGATCCGGTTCATCGGATAATTCCAGAAGGCGTTTGCGACCTGGCGGAATTCCCGCCGTTCCGGGGCCCAGTTGCCAAACACGGCGACCAGGCGTTTGAAGCAATCGACTTCGCTGGTCCCGGCGACATAGATATGGCCGACGCGGACCAGGCCGTTCGCCGGGGTTCGAAGGTGAATCAGGCCGGGACCGGGGAAGTTGAACAGAAGAAGCTTCGCCTGGTTCGGAAGCGGGTCATGGAGGGGCGGGACATGCTGACAGGTCACGGTCCCCGTCGATCGATCAACGGGAATTGCGGACACTCTGAAGATCGTCATGATTCGTCGTCGGTTGCTGGCGTTGCAGTTGTCTCGCCTGCGGGAAGGATGTCTTTGACCAAGGTGATCCCGCGGTCGGCGATCTTCCTCAGTTCGTCTTCGGATTCGGTCCCTTTGACGACGTATTCGATCGCCGTCGGCCGGAAGAACATGAAGACGCCGGGTTTTGTCGCTGCTTCAAAGGGGCGCTGATCATCGCCGGGAATCGCCGAACTGATTTCGACGACGATCGCCCGAATATGGGCGAACAGGACCCAGGTCTTCCCCAGTTCGAAGCCGTGTGGGATCGACTTGATTCGGCGACTGATCCCCATCTTCGCCGCTTCCGCCGTGAAATCGGATGTCTTCGGGTAAAACTTTTCGCCAACCCAAATCAGACCCGCGCGGCCCATTAGACCAGTTGCCGCCGGACAACGCTGATCGAAATGACCGCAAAGGTCTTCCTGAAGAAGACAGCGAATTTCTTTGAACAACCGATCGGCATCGACCCAGGTCCAGCCCCGGGAAAACTTGATCCCCTGTCCGCAACAGGGGCAAACCGACAGTTCCAAGGGAAGCTTTCCACAAGGGGCGGACGGCGCCCCGGCAACCAGGTAAAGCCCGCCGGGTTTACGATGACCGCAACCGCGGGCGGGCGTGATTCGGGTTTCAATGTTCACTTGCAGGCCTTTCCCTTCTTCGGCGTTGGCTTGGTTTCGACCAGAATTCCGAAGGCCACCGCACCTTTAATCAATCTTTTGCACGTGATCTTCAGTTCGTCGGGTTCTGGTAAGCGGTGCATGATTAGACCGGCGAAAATCCGCAGGCGAACGCTAATGCCCGAACCGGCCGTGATGCCCTCACCGGCCGTGATGCCCTCACCGGCCGTGATGCCCAAACCGGCCGTGATGCCACAACCGGCCTCGATGCCCGAACCGGCCGTGATGCCCCAACCGGCCGTGATGCCCAAACCGGCCGTGATGCCCAAACCGGCCTCGATGCCCGAACCGGCCGTGATGCCCCAACCGGCCGTGATGCCACAACCGGCCTCGATGCCCGAACCGGCCGTGATGCCCTCACCGGCCGTGATGCCCCAACCGGCCTTGATGCCCAAACCGGCCGTGATGCCACAACCGGCCTCGATGCCCGAACCGGCCGTGATGCCCCAACCGGCCTTGATGCCCAAAACGGCCTTGATGCCCCAACCGGCCTCGATGCCCGAACCGGCCGTGATGCCCAAACCGGCCGTGATGCCCAAACCGGCCTCGATGCCCGAACCGGCCGTGATGCCACAACCGGCCTCGATGCCCGAACCGGCCGTGATGCCCAAACCGGCCGTGATGCCCAAACCGGCCTCGATGCCCGAACCGGCCGTGATGCCCGAACCGGCCTTGGCGAAGATATAGCCGACAGCCCTCAGTGCAGCGAAAAAGACTGTCCCGAGATTGATTTCGATTTCGATGTTGCCTTCAAACGCGGTCAAATCGGTTGTGCCGATGTACTGATTTTGGGAGTCGAGTTGTTCTTTTGTGACAATGTGTGTTTTCATGAGCGGAAAGATTTAGGACATCAGATCAAAGGCGAATAAAAGGGCCGCGGTTGCTGTTTCATGCCCTCGGGTCGATCCATCGATCCAGCGGGCGGAATAGGTCCCATCAGCCTCCAGGAAAACGAACAAGCCGAACAGGGCTGCTTCCAGGGCGATTGTCGGGTTCATGCTGGTATTTTTGAGTGTTGCCCGGGATCGTAGAGATCTTAGCCGTTCCGGGATTGACCGAAGATGGATCAAACCGACGGTGGTTTGCAAGCCTCAAATGTAATGATCGATGATCGTCTGGTTTTTCGTTGCCTTTTTACGATCCCCCGTTTTCGGTCCGCTTTGTCACGGTTGGGCGTCATGCTGGCGCGCAACTGTTCGGCGTGGGGCGCCCCGGATTTAGCCGTCTGGGGCGCCTTTTTTGTCGGGGGACAACCTGGGAATAACTATTGACATCGAAACCGCCGTCGCTTTCGTTCCTATCTGCCGTATCCCGCTTTCACGCGCGGGAGCACAGTCCGAGAAATGGTGAAAAAGAGTTGGCCCCGGAAGTGACCTAAGCTTCCGGGGTCGCTTTTTTGGATTTGACTTTCTGATTTCCATCTTCGATCCGATCAAAACCCTTTTTTCACGCAGACTCGGACTGACCTGGCGGTCGCGAATACCAGGAGGCGTCACGAACCCCGCGTCGCGGGCGACACAGATCAAACGGCGTCAGCCTGACCACTTACCGGCTGGCTTAATTCCTGGTCCTTTGGACCTGAAGGCGTTCCTTCGGCAAGCGTTCGAAAAGGAGTACCGTAGCGCGGAACGTAAAATGAACCCGCATACCAAACGAAAAACCACGGTTTCAAACCACTTCATCCCCCGGATGGGTGAAGTGTGTCCCGCCCCTCCGAAAAACAAGGGTTCCAACCCGGAAATTGAAAAGATCGTCCTGACCGAAGCTTTGATCGAAAGATGCCGGTCGACCCGCGGACAATATACGGCCGCAACCGCGCGATTCCTAGGCGCCGACTTCCCCCTGACCCATGGATGGCTTCAACGCTTGGTTGGGAAGATCATCCCTGTCGCTGATTATCAGGATGCAGTTTCGGCCCGAGATGGCGACCTGGGAAAGTTCCAGCCCTGGTTCGCGCGTTCGCCTGGTCAACGGTCGCTTGGCTTGGAACTTTGAGGTTAACTCGGATCAAACCCTTAGCTGGAAAGGACGATCATGTCTTGGTCAATCAAAGCAATCGGCGAACGTTTTGCTGTGAAGTTGGAAGTCCAGAAAAACCCGACAATGCCGCAAGGCATTAAAGATGCGGTTTCTGAAATTCTGGATGATGCGCCCCCGGGCGATACGCCGGACGGCGCCCGCGTCGAAGGTTACGGTCACACCGGAGGCGGTTTCGGTTCTATCGGCAAACTTGAAGTCGAAATCTTCAAGCTGGTGAAGATTCAACCGGTCAAATCGTCAGTCTGACTTCTTTTCTTCCGTTTTGCTGAACGGATGGCGGACGTCCGGGACCGCTTCGTTCCAGGCTTGGCGCCGTTGCTGGCAACCGCCGCAACCCTGGACGTTCGTCCCGGCGACCGCGTCGATCGCCTTCGCGATGGGATGAAAAACCGCGTAAGCGACATCGCCCAGGCCGACCGGCTTCGGCGCCGTTCCCGCCGGGAAGATCTGCAGTTCGGACTTGTGGATGATCATCGGCCGGGAAGCTGGCGCAACCGTTTGTCCTTTACAATTCGTTTTTTCGCTGCGAATCGAACGGAAGCGCGATGATCGACCCCGATTCGATGTCTGACGGACACGACCCCGCTTCCGATTTGGAAGAAAAGGAAGCAACCGTCGACCGCCCGATCGAAGACTATTCCGCCGCGGTCGGCCGGGTCCTGGCGTGGTTCGTCGAAGGCACGAACCTGGCGCAGATCGGGCTTCGCGTCCTGGTCGCGACGCACAAATTGCGGCCGGACCTGATCGGCGGGATGGCATTCGAGGAAATCTCCGCGATGGCGGGCTTCGGCCGGTCGGCCGCGCACAACCTAAGCGATGACTTTGAAAAGACGTTCCCGGTCCGCGGCATTCACGACCGGTCGACATTGGCGCGGGCCCACTACCGCGACGCACGGCGGAAACCTGATCGCAAACGATCCAAACGATGAAAACCGGACTTTACATCGGGCGCTTCCAACCGTTCCACGATGGTCATCGGAAGTGCATCGAACACATTTTGGGCGAATGCGATCGCTGCGTCGTCCTGATCCGGGGCGGTTCGCCGAGCTCGGACAATCCCTTTGATCACACGGAAATCAGCCTGATGATCCGGCACGCTTTTCCCAATCCGGTCCGCGTTGCGATCCTGGTCGCGTCCGATCCCGGATATGACCTGACGGTCTATTTCGGGCGGGAAGTCGGTTACAAGCTGATCCACCTGGACGCGGCAACCGAAGGAATTCACGCGACCGACATCCGGGCGAAACTGAAAGAGAAATTATGAACGGCGTCAGGAAGCTTCTGGTCATGGGCTTGCCGGGGGCCGGAAAAACGGCGCTGGCCCGGGAAATCGCGATCCTGTTGGGCGCCGTTCACTGGAACGCCGACGAAGTCCGCGCAAACCTGAACAAAGACCTGAAGTTCACGACCGCCGATCGGATCGAACAGGCCCGCCGCATGGGGTTCTTGTGCGACATGACCGTCCGCGCGGGCGTCTGGGCGATCGCCGACTTCATCTGTCCGACCGCGGATTGCCGGACGGCGTTTGCTCTGAAAGGGCCGTTTCGCCTGATCTGGGTTGATCGGATCCAGGTCAGCCGGTTCGACGACACGAACCGGATCTTCGAACCGCCGGAACATTGGCTGGTCCGGATCAAGGCGGAACCGAAATTGACGCCCGCAGCCTGGGCGCAAATCGTCAGGGAACGCTTGATTTCCTAATGCCGGATCCTGATCAACGCTTCGACGCCTTCGCCCTGTTGGGAAAGGGTGAACCGCTTTCCTTCCAGATCGCCCGCGGCCGTCTGAACCAGAAGCCGGTCAGCCTGGTTTGTTTCGCCTTGGACGCGCGGGCCGCGGAATGGACGCGCGAACAGATCGAACACACGATCGCGATCGCCTGCGCTAACAATTCGATCCGGTTTTCGCGCGATGGCTTCCGCCGGTCGCTGATCGCGCTCTGGGTCCAGGCGGGACGGCGGAATTCGCCGCAATGTTGGGCCGAAATGAAGAAGCGGTTCATCGACCGGACCGAACGGCATGAACGACATAAGGCAAGGGAACTTTATGGAAACGAAACGACCGACAACTGAACTTCAGGTCGCCAGTTCGACGGCGATCGACGAAAGCCGAAAGCAACAGATCATCACCCTCGCGGCCCGCGCGATGACCAAGGCGGCGCAGACCCGCGAAAGCGCGAAGTTTTCCGTCGAAACTGCCTTGGAATGCGGCGCCCTGTTGCTGGCGGAAAAAGCCGCGATCGAAGAACGATACAAGCGGCAACGCGGATTCTGGACCGAATACTTCAACGCCCACTTCGCGAAGCACGTTTCGTTTACGACCGCTTGGCGCTGGATGAAGATGGCGAAGCTCGCCGCCGAAAAGAAGACGCCGTTTGAAAACATCCAGCGGATCGGCGTCCTGTCCCTGGGGATCATGCCGACCAAGGTCCATCCGAAGGTCCCGGGCAACCGGCCGGTCCCGCGGTTCCCATCCCATCTGTCCTTCATCAACCGCTTCGACAGTTGGCTTCGCGCGTTCGCCCCCGCCCATCCCGGCAACGCCCTGACCGACGCGGAGCGGGCGCAACTGAAGGCGGACTTCCGGCCCGTCATCGACTTCGTCCAGACTTGGGGGCTGATCGATCCGCCGAAGCCGTCCTAAGATTTCATGAAATGTTAATCTGTCGGTCCTTTATTGAGTTGCAAAAGCCGCTTCCCCTTGCCAACTGTCCATCGAAACAAATTCCAGCATGATAATCGATGTCCAAATGGTAGGTCATCTTCCTGCATCGATTGGATCCTTGGAAGCATGGCGGGAAAACCCGGAAGTCTTTTTTGATCGCTTACATCGATGGGCGAATGCGCGAAGGCGCCACAATCAATCTAAAAACTGGCAACGCTGCCATCTTTATTATCTGAAACATCGTAAAGAACTGTATGAACGCAAGCTCCGCTTTCGTCGCGAAAATCCGATCTGTGTCGCCCGGTGGAATGAAAATGCAAAAGAAAAAAGAAAAAGATCGATAGCACGATTCTTTGATCTCTTCTTTTGTAATTCCTTTCTGCTTAATGGGTGGGTTGAATGGCTGACGGAAATTCGACGACAACAGATTGAAAATAAGAGGCGTCGTAACAGGGAATATCTTGCCAAACATCGCAAAGAACGAATCAGTTATTATCGAGAGAATCGGGAGGCGATGTTAGCCCGAAATAGGGGATATGCGCTTTCAGCCAAACGCAGGAAATGGGATTATCTCTTGCGACTTTGGTTCATCTATCCCGAAACACTAAAACGATGGATTGGTGGATTGGAAAGTTTACGGGAACGCAGCAGAATAAAAGCGCGAGCGCGGGACAAAAGAACGAGGCAAAAACATCAAGAACAGATCAGGTTAAGACAGCGTAAATGGCGGAAGAAGAACGCCCAAAGGCTTTTTATTTGGGGAAGAAAATATAGGGCAGAACATCGCGAACAAGCAGCATTGCGGATGAGGTTATACAGGGAAAAACATCCCGACAAAAAACGGGCAGAAAATCAAAGGTATACTGCGACACAACGGCAATTCGAAATGATTGCCTCGATACGGAAGCTTCAAACGACACTTGCTCATGAAAACACAAATACAGTCAGTCAGTAAAATCGTTAACGCGGCAGAACTTGCCGCTCGAATCAATCAAGTCGGCGCTGATCTAGTCGCCATCGCAAAAGACCTGGTCGCAGCAATCGATCTAAAGGAAAGTTTCAAAGACGAACTGGCGAAACAAGGGATCAATCGCGAGTTAATCCGGAGACTTGAAAGAGTAGGTCGTGCACAGATCGACGAACGCCTGATCCTCGCAACGGGCCCCGCAGTTCGTTTGCTGATGGCATGTCCGCTCTCTGAACAAAGGAAGATCTTGACGGATGGGATCGAAGTGATGGAAGCCGATGAAAAGACTGTGCGAAAGATTCAATTCGAATCACTGACCTTTCCGCAGATTCAGCGGGTCTTCGCCCAAGGACACATACGCGACCTTGGAGAACAGCGAACTTGGATTCGAAACAACCGCAACGAAATGCCGACGCCCGAACCGGCGGACGAATATAAAGTCTTCAAGGATCATGTCGTCACTCGGAAGCCTGGGGTCTGGACGAAACAAATGATTCTTGGTTGGCTTCAGCAAATGGGTTAGGGGATACCGCGGCTAAGGAATCTTTTTACAATTGCGCGGGCCGAAGGTATCGCGAAGCCCCGTTGTTTTTTCGTGAGTCACCTTGGCGCAAATTTTACATTCAAAGATCATGGCCCTTTTCGGACACAGGAAAACGATCGCCGAACTTCAGGAAGACAACCTGAACAACATTCGGGCCCGGCTGAAGGTGGGGAAGACGCTGACGAAGGCGGAACAGGCCGCACTTGAACGCGCGGAGCAACAGGCGGCGACCCCGGTCAAGGCGCGGAAGCTTCAACTGGCGCTGATGCTGAACATCAGTCGCCCGACGCTGGACGCTTACCTGACGATTCCCGGGGCGCCGACGCCGGATGATGAACGGCGTTACGACGTCGAAGCGGTCGCGGCCTGGGTCGCGAAGAATGCCCCGACCGCGGGGGCGGATCAACCGACCCAGAACTGGCGGGCGGAAAAGACCAGGATCGAAGCCGAAAACCTGGCCTTCGACCTGCAGGTCAAGCGGGGCGACTACTTCCGGAAGGCGGACGCGATCCCGGTCCTGGCTGCGCTGGTCGGGGAAGTCCAGGCGTTGCTTCGGGAAAAGTTCGAAGACGAACTTCCGCCCCGCTACGTCGGGAAGACCTGGGTCGAATGTCAGGCGATGAACCGGGAGGCGATTGACCTGATCGTCCGGCGGATCAAGGCGGGCGGGAAACCTCTGACGTCCTGACGTCATGACCCAGGACCAGGAAACCTTCCTGCAGGACATTCGCGACCTGTTCGTCGAACCCGACCGGCGCCCGATCTGGCAATGGGCCGCGGAATACATCGATCTGAAGTCGACCGAAGCCTTCAAGGGCCATTATTCCGTCGAAAACACGCCCTGGACCCGGGCCTTGCTGGACGCCTTCGCGAATCCCTACGTTCGCGAAATCACCTTCATCGCCCCGCCCCAGGAATCCGGGAAGACCTTCGCTTCCCAGATCGCGGTCCTGCATCGGGCCTGCAATCAGCCCGCGAAGATGGCGTTCAACTTCCCGACGAACGTCAAGGCGGACACGTTTTCGGAAACCAAGTGGCAGCAATCGATGAACGCCTGTTCGAAGATCGGGGAACGGTTTTCGGACAACCGGCATCAGAAGAAACGGCGCCGGATCATCTTTCGGGACGGGTCTTACCTGATCATCCAGGGCGCCGAAACCGCCGGGAACCGGCAAAGCGATTCCTTCGAAGTCCAGGTGAACGACGAAGTCGCCCTGTGGGACCGGCCCTGGTTGGCCCAGATGCACAACCGCCTGCGGGCCTACCGCGAAACCCGGAAGATCATCAACATTTCGTTCGGGGGCGTGAAGGGGACCGAAATCGACGAACACTTCCGCGCGGGATCGCAGGCCGAATGGTCCCATCACTGTCCGCAATGCGGGCGCCTGTTCCAGTATGTCTTCGACCTGAAGTCGCCGAAGTGCAACATCCGGTTCGATCTGTCGAAGGCGGTCCTGCACGCCGACGGGTCCCTGGACCTGACCGAATTCGCGAAGACGGTCTTCGTGAACTGCCAGCATCCCCATTGCGGGTTTAAGATGGCCTGGTCGCCCGACCTGCTGGCGCGGTTGAACCAGAACGGCGAATTCGTCCCGATGAACCCGACGGCGCCGCCGGAAATCGTTTCCTTCCATGTCAACAGCTTCGCGATCGGCCGTCGGCCCTGGTCGCAAATCCTGGAACCCTGGGTCCGGATGAACCTGAAGGGGTCGATCTTCGCGACCGAAGTCCTGAAGGAATTCGTTCAGATGGAACTCGCGGAATTCTGGGAAGACCGGCCGATTGTCGTTTCGTCGGCCCTGAAGTTGGGGGATTACGCGCGGGGCGACATCCTGAAACCGGGCGCCTGGAAGGACGAATGGATCCGCCTGATGGCGGTCGATAATCAACGCGGGGCCCACGGCGACATCCCCCATCGCTGGTTTGTCTGCCGCGCCTTCGCCCGGGACGGCCGGACCCGCCTGGTCGATTGCGGCCGCGTGAACGAATGGGAAGACATCCGGACGAAGCAACGCGAACTGGGCGTCCCGGACTGGACCCCGGAACGGCCGGGGCCCTGGGTCGTCGTCGATCGCGCCTACGACCCGACGACGGTCGACGAAGTATGCGCGAAGTTCAAATGGTTCGGGATGTTGGGTCAGCCGACCGACGAATTCCTGCACGGTCCCCGGTCGCCGTATGCCGGTCAGCGAATGCTTTTCACGGAACCGCGGGCGATCGACATCGGCTTCGGGACGCCGGAAGCGGGCCGCGACTTCGCCGTCTACTACCTCTGGTCATCGGAGAAGGTCCAGGATTTGCTGGCGGCGCTGCGGGACAACCCGGAACAGTTCGCCCTTCCGTCCGACCTGATGAATTTCGCCCCCGAGTACGCGGATCATATCAACTCGCACCGGCAGACGATGAAGATGCAGCCGACGGGACAGGAAAAGTTGACCTGGGTGAAGATCGGCGGTTGGCCCGATCACCTTTACGATTGCGAATCGATGCTGGTCGTCCTGGGCCTGATGGCGGGCGTCTTCCGAAGGGAATGACATGATCATTCAACCGCTTCTGTGCGTCAGCTTCCCGCGGTCCGGCGCCTGTTTGCTGGAAGAATCTCGCAGTTTATGACGCGCTGACCGAGATCGCGTCCGACGAAGAGAGCGAGACATTCGCAACGACGCACGCCTGGATTCAACGGATGAGCGGAGTTTCGACGAGGAGCATCCAGCGGATTCTGCCGATTCTGTCCGAACTTGGTCTTGTCGGCATCTCGACGCCAAGGATGCGCGGTCCGTCGACGTACACCTTGCCCCCGTTCGGCCATGATGGCGTAACGTTCGGCCATGGTGACGGAACGTTCCGCCATGGTGCAAAACAGGCTTCGTGGCGGACATCAGAAGAATCTCAGAAGAAAGGTTCTGAAGAATCTCCAGAACAAGCCTCGCAAAGAACTCCTACGATCGCGGTCATTCCCTGAAGACACTGTTGGCCTTCATCTCCGGGAATGCCTTGTAGATCGAGGAGACTAGCTGTGCGAAGCCCAGGTCGCGCACGAATTTGGCAAGCTGCGAGATGTAGCCGGAAACCTCCGGCTTCTGAGCTGCGAGAATCGCTTTGCCTTTCTCTCTGCCTGCCGCCGTAAGCCCGTAGCCGCGGTACTTCGACGCAGGACTCGTGTTGATCACCACCAAGGCCTCGTCGCGCAGCTTGTAAAGTGACTGATAAATCGATTCGTCAAAGGGGCCGTAGTCGTAGGGGCGAAATTTGAAATGCGGACCGCCCGTCATAGACGCGGCCTTTTTGTCCAGCAGGAACATCGTCTTCTGGATTTGTACCGGGGAAAATTCCCCGTCGGCCGAAGCCAGGGTCGCAAGCAATAATTCCTCTCGGGTCATACGACCCAAACTACGCAAACGCTATAGGCAACGCAAGCACAGGTTCCGTCAAAAACCCCCGCCCCTGGCGAACCAGAGACGGGGGCACCTTCGCCCGTGACCGTGAAACGCCCTCCAAGGGTTCGAAATGCTGAGATTGCCTGCGGATTTTGGGCGATCCTTTTCACTGGCTGACCTTCGAGGGCAAATCGGTTCCGCGGTAACGCACGCGGACGTATTTGAGGCCGTTTGTTTGTGGTAATGGTGGAAGCGTTATGACTTCCATCGATCAAATCCCGGTCCGGCCCGAAACCTTCCGGCTGCCGACGAAAGGCGTCGATCCGCACTTCGGTTTCAGTCGTCCTTGGTACTACGCAGCCGAAGCCCGCGGCTGCTTCAAACTAATCAGGATCCGCGACCGGGGCAAGAAAAGGGGCGTCGTTTTGGTCCCCTATGCCGACGTCCTGGCCTTCATCAAGCAACAGTCCCAAACCGGCGCCGTCGCGTGAATCCGGCCGTCCCTGAAATTGGGTTCGAAAACGGCAAGCCCGTGCGCCTTTTTTGGCCGGAGCAATTCCGGCCGCGGGAGCAACTGTCTGCCGGCACCGTCCGCGCGGCTGAAATCAGGATGATTGCGCTCAGGTTTCTTTGCGGGCTGGAACCGCAGTCGATGGCCGACGTCGCTCGGCAACGTGGCGTCTCGAGGAATGCCATCAGTGCGGTCCTGGCGTCATACCTGGCGCTTTTTCTGTTCCGAAGACTTCCGCCAATTCGCGAAAAGTTTCGATCCGCCCGTTTACGATGCTTCCCCATGAAAAGAAATCCGAAAACCTTTGTCGAACTGGGTCGCGCGGGCGACATCCTGAATGTCCTTCCCCTGGTCAAGCGGGAATTCGAACGGCATGGGATCCGGCCGCGCGTCATGATCGCGGCGCCTTACGCGGAGTTGTTCCAGGGGATCACCTACGCGGAACCCCTCGTTTGGCCGGGGATGTTCGAAGACATCAAGGCGGCGATCTGGACCGCGAAGCAGCTTCCGGGCGAAGTCATCATCCCGCAGATTTACGGTCACGAATGGAACGTGCCCCGGCTTTGCACTTCGTTCCTTCGCGAGTCCTGGCGTTGCGCCCGGGCGGACGTTCCCTGGGGATCGCTGCCCTTGGAATTTGACCGGCGCAACCGTCGCCAGGAAAACCGGATCGTCCGCGAGCTCGCCGGATCGACGGCGAAGCCGATCGTCCTGCTGGCGGCGCAAGGCTATTCATCGCCCTTCGGCGGGGCGGACTATTGCCTGAAAGCCCTGTTGACCCTGAACCTGGGCCGCGGGTTCAAGGTCATCAACCTGACGAACTACCGGGCGCCCCGCATGTTCGACCTGTTGGGACTGTTCGAACGGGCGCATTGCCTGGTCACGATCGACACCGGGATCAAACACCTGGCGCGGGCCTGCCGGGTCCCCGTCATCAGCCTGAACGGGCGGGTCCCGACGAAATGGCACGCTTCATCCTGGCACCCGAACGACGTCGGCCGGTTCTTTTATGACGAATTCCCGACCTGTTCGCGCGACATCGTCGAAGCGATCCGTCACGCCGAAGACGCGGGCTTCGGCCCGAAGATCATTCACACCTGGGCCGACTTCCGGTCGGAGTTGCCGGACGACAACACGGCCCGCCGGATGAAGCTGGCGCGGGCTTCCTGGGAAATCGAATACGCGACCGGCCGATGGAAGTCCCGGCGGTTCTTCCAGTCGGTCGCCGATCGCGATTCCCGCATGGTCGGCGATTCGCGGCCGGTCCCCTTCGTCCATGATCTGATCGATCACGCGATCAGGGCCGCGCGGAGGCCGTCGGACATCATCGCCCTGACGAACGCCGACGTCGGTTTCACGCCCGGCCTGACCGGTTGGGTCCTCGAGGCGATCCCCCGGCATGGCGCCGCCTTTACCCATCGATGGGACTTCGACCGCCTGGACCGGCCCTGCGTGTCCGAAGCCGAAGTCATGACGCGCGGGAAATGGTATTCGGGAAGCGACGCCTTCTTCTTTTCGGTCAAATGGTGGAAGGAACACGGCGCCGAATTCCCCGACATGATCCTGGGCCGCGAACATTGGGACGAAGTCTTCCGCCAGTTGATCAAGCGGTATCAGGGTTCCGAAATTTGCGGGGCGATCTACCACGAAAAGCATGATTCGTTTTGGCAGCAGCCCGAAGAAAAGACGGGCAACCCGGCCAACTGGCACAACCGGAACCTGTTGAAGGCCTGGTTCGCCCGGACGGGTTATCGGATGATGGACGGCGACTGGTGGAAGGTTCCGCCGGGGAATTTCTGACCCGGGCCCAGGATCGCGGAAGTGGACAACCCGCGGTTCGATGATGGCAAATCCCGTCCTAGACTTCGGCGCCTTCACGACGGCGGAAAAGACCGACCTTCTGAAACAGGTCAAAGCGGAATACGTCAAACGGCTGACCGGACGGGTTTCGCAAGGGTCGTCCGCGGCGCAAAGCTACGGGTTGAACCTGATGGAAGTCGGCGACCTGATCCGCCTGATCAACGGCCTGACGATGGACCTGGGTCTTCAGACCGTCGAAGTCCGCGCGGCCCCGAACTTCAACCAGGGCCCGAAGACCGGTCCCTATCAACCGTCAAACCCCCTGGGCTTTCCATGAGACTGACCGACCTTGCTTATTCGCTTTTGACCGGGCAATGGCGCCTGGACCGGATGCGGACGAAGGAATTCCTGACCGTCGCCGCACAGCGGGCGGAAAGAATGCGCCTTTACGCCGGGGCGAATCCGGACGGCAACCGGCCGACGCCGAACGTCCTGAACACGCCGGAAGACTTCAAGCAGGCTTACGAACGGATTGTCCTGATCCGCGCGGCCCGCCAGCTCGAGGAAGACTTCCCCTTCATCGACGGGATCCTGGGCGACTTCGAAACTTTCGTCGTCGGCGACCTGACCTATCTTCCCAACACCGGCAACACGGACGCCGACAAGCAAATCCGCGATTATCTCGAGGCCCAATTCGCGGACCCGGACATTTCGCAACGCCTGGACCTGGCGACGATCGCGCGGGTCGCCATGCGGACGAAGAAGCGCGACGGCGAATGCGGGTTCAAGATCATCGATGTCGGCGATACGTTGAAGTTGGCTTACTTTTCGGCGGACCGGATCGGGAATCCCCTGGTCGGGGCGAACATCGGACCTTCCAATTACAACGGAATGATCGTCGACGAAACGACCGGGGCGGTCGTCTATTATGACCTGTATAAGCGGTTGCCGAAGCTGAACGCCTACGTCTTCCAGGAACGGATTCCGGCGAACTGGTTCATTCACTTTTACGACCCGTTCCGCTTCGAACAGTATCATGGCGTGACGGTCTTCAAGAACGCGATCGAACACGCCTTCGACATCGATCAGATCATCGAATTCACGAAACTAAATATCAAATATCGGTCGGCCCAACTTCCCTTCGTCCAGAATGAACAGGGCCGTCCGCGCGGGGTCGGCTACGATTCGCAACCGCCGTCGCAGACTGGCGAACCCAAGCCGATGACGTTCGCGATCGACGGGGTCCAACAGACCTTCATGAAGCTCGGGGAACAGGTCGTCGAATTCCCGCATGACTTCCCGAATCAGCAATTCCTTCCCGTCGTCACGGAATTGAAGCGCGACATCGCCCTGGGCGCCAAGCTTCCCTTCGAATTCGTCTACCGGTCGGAAACCGGGGGCGTCGTCCAGAGGTTTTACGTTTCGAAGGCGGAACGAACCTTCGACGAGGAAAAACGGCAACTGAAGCGGGTCCTGTTGAACCCCTTTAAAAACCGCCTGATCCAAAAGGGGATCAACACCGGTTTCCTGAACCTGGACGGTTTCGGGAACCTGTCGGATTCCCAGGAACGCTTCCGCGGGACCTGGCACCTGGGCCGGACCATTTCGGTCGACTACGGCCGCGAAACCGACGCCGACATCAAACTGATCGACGCGGGCCTGATGTCGCCGGACGAACACGCGGCCGACAACGCCCGCAACATGCCGGACATCCGGGCCGCGATCAAGATGAACGCGACCGCGATCATCAAGGACGCCCAGGACGTTTCCAAGGAAACCGGCGTCCCGATCGAAATCGTCCTTCCGTTCCTGGTCAAAAAGTTCCCGAATCAACGCGGGGGCGGGGGCGGCGCCGGGGGCGGATTCGGGGGCGGCGAAGGCGCCGCGGTCCCGGGCGGAGAAACCGCCGACGTCGTCGCCTAATAGGTGGACAGGCCCGCGGTAAGTGATGAGTTTTGATTTCAAGGTCCAGTTGGCCGCGGGTCGGGTCGATGCCGCAAGCGGGGTCATTTACGAAGTGACGATCGCGAAGGCGGGCGTCCCGGCCGTGGGCAAGTTCGTTTTCGTCGACGCGAATGGTCAGATCGTCAAGGATCCGACCAAGGCGGTCCGGAAACTTCCGGTCTGGACCGACGCCGAAACCTTGCGGACGCTGATGGGCGCCTTCCAGGACATCGGGGGCCGCGCGAAAAGCCGCGTCGATCACAATGACGCGATCGAAGCAAGGGCCGGATGGACGGAAAACCCCCGCCAGGTCGACGATCGGGTCGTCGGCGATCTTCACCTGTTTGAAAGCTTCGCCGCCCGCGACATCGTCCTGGAAGCCGCGGTCAAGACCCCCGACATGATCGGGATGTCGATCGACTTCCTGCCGACCTTCGAAATCCGCGGCGACCGCGCGTTCATGCGGATCAGCGAAATCGGCGCTGTGGACATCGTTGATGAAGGTGCGATCACGCCCGCCGGGATGTTCCTGAATCGCGGGCGAGTGGACAACGTTCCAACAGATAGAAACCCGCCCCCTCCTATGGCCGATCCAATCAAGAATCCCCCCCAGGGTCCCGAAGCAATGGAAGCCGCGATCAAGACCCTGACGGGTCGTTGCGACGGACTGGAAGCCAAGCACGCCGAACTCGAGGCGTCGCACAAATCACTTCTCGAGGCCCACAGGGACCTTCTTTCCAAGCACGCGGCGCTCGAGGCGTCGCACAAGACCCTCGCCGGGATCGTCGCCCCGCCCAAGAAGGGCGATGAAACGACCCCGCCCGAAGCCAAGAATCCTTCCGGGATGGAAGCTTCGATCACGAAGTTGACCGAAGGACTTGCGGCCCTGCGGACCGACTTCATGGAATTGAAGAAGACGTCCGCGGCCCTGGGAATGAAACCGGGCGGTCAACCCGGATCCGGCGCCCCCGGAACGGGCCCGTCGGCCGACTCTGCCGCCGATCCGACCGGTCGCCAGGTCGACCGACCGAAGGATTACCTGACCCTGGTCGCCGACAAGCGGAAGGAAAACGCGAAGATGTCCGCGTCCCAGGCTCATGAAACGGTCCAGCGGGAAAATCCGGACGCCTACCGGCTGCATCAGGAAAAGCTCGGGATCTGGCCGAAAGCTTCCTGATCCCCACGACCCTTTGATCGAACCGAAACCCTGACCCCTTCAATCAACCCCCGAACGTCATGTCCGCTTACTTCAACAAAGAAATCACTGATGGCCCTTACGGGTCATTCCAGGCCGACCCCGGTCAGGCTGACATCCCGATTTACTCGCGATGCAAATTCGTCGCGGGTCCCGCCGCCGACGGTCAGCCGATGCTGCAGGTTTGCGGCATCGCCGAGGCTGCGGATTGCGTCGCGATGCAACCGATCGTCGCGGGCGCCTGGGGAACGGTCAAGTTCACGAACGCCGGGGGAACCCAGTTCGGCAACGCGACCGAAATCATCGACGTCGGCGACTTGGTCTATTCGGCCGCGGGCGGGGCCTGTTCGAAGTCGACCGGCAGCGGCGCCGTCCTGCAGGGCAAATGCGTTCTCGCCGCGACCGCGGGCAACGTCTTCGTCTATTGTCCGCTTGCCGGAACCGCCTGACCCCGGGGACCCGAACCGAAAAATCCAACCCCTTCCGCCATGATCTATCAAAACACCGTAGCGCAGCCCCGCCAGGAATTGACCGACGTCATCATGGAGTCGATCACTCTCGACGAAATGTTCATCGGGCTTAAGGTCCTTCCCCCGGCCCCCCTCAAGCTCCCGACCGGACACGTTCCGAAGATCACGGTCGCGATGGGCGATTCCATGCGGGCGACCGGCAAGCACCGCAAGCCCGGGGCCCTGTTTGATCGCTGGCAATCCGCTGTCAGCGACGCGGCCCTGGTCCTGGAACAGGTCGCTGAAGAACTGCAGATCCCGGACGAACAGGCCCTCATCTATGATGATTATTTCGCGTTCGAACAGGTCTACGCGAAGGAATGCACGAACCGCCTTCGCCGGGGCGTCGAACTGGACGTCGCCGCGACGGTCTTCAACCAGAGCACTTTCACGCATGTCGCGGCCCTGGTCGCCTACACGCACGCCAACCTTGCGACGATCACGGCCGTCGAAGACATCCTGGCGGCGATCCGCCGGGTCAAGGGACTGGGCGAGCGGGCGAACACGCTGGTCTTCCCCGGGCCGGTCTTCGACCGGATCCGGATCACGCCGGACATGAAGTCCTTCGTCGCCGGTTCGGTGAACCCGGGCGCCCGCGTGACGGCCGGGACGATCCAGATGGCGTTCGAACCCCATGGCATCAAGTCGGTCCTGATCGCCGACGGCTACGTCAACCAGTCCGAACCCGGCAAGAACGACGTCATCAACCTGATGTGGCCCACGACCGAAGTCGGCGTTTTCTCCTGCATGGAAGGACAACTTCTGGCGGGCGGAATCGGCCGAACCTTCTGGTGGGAAAAGGAAGGTCCCCTGTTCAACATCCAGTCCTACCGCGACGAGCCCCGCAAATCGAACGTGATCCGGGCCCTGCACACGACCCTCGAGGGGATCACGAATTCCCGTTGCGGGACGCTGATCGACACGAACTACACCCCGTAAGGGTTCCCTCTCTTTGTTTCATGAGCAGCCCCGCCTTCGGCCCTCGCCGGGGCGGGGCTTTTTCTTCCGACCAAGCGAATGAATGATCTTCACGAAATGCTGCTGGCGGGGTCGCATGACGCGCAAGCGGTCATCGGTCAGGACTTCAGCTTTCAAAACCGGACCTTCACCGGGGTTTTTTCCCAGGCCGACGAAAAACTTCTGATGGAGTTGGCCGGATACCTGGACGAAGCGGACATGATCTGCGTCGCCCCGATCGACCAGTTCGAAGGGGCCCTTCCGCCGGAAGGCGGGCAACTGGTCTTCGGCGTCGACACCTATTCGATCCGCGGTCGGAAGGTCGACCAGTCGTCGGTCGTCCTGGTTCTGAAGAAGATTTCGAAATGAAGCCCGTCCTGAACATGGCCGAAGCCGAAAAGAACATGGGCGCCGTGATCAACGCCCTGGGATCCCTGACGGGCTTCCCTCGCGAACAGATCGTTATCGCCGAAGCGGGCGTGATCCTGAAGACCTGCGCCGCGCGGTCCCCGGTCGCGAAACCGGCGAAGACCGACCTTCGGTCCCGCCTGACCGCGATCCGGGACCTGGGCCTGACGAAGGGCGACATCACGGTCAACGCCGGGTTGCGCGGTCCGGAAGGTCGCGTCTGGGCCCGAAGCCGCGGTCCGCGCGGTCGAACGGATACGTTCCGCATGTTGCGGGGCCCTGGAAACCTGATCGGACCCGCCGTCCCCTACCACTGGCGCAACGATGACTGGCGGTCCTATCAACAGACCTTGGCCGACTACCGGAACACGGCAAAACGCCTGATGACCCTGGGGCGCCAGTCGGCCGGACTCGCGCGACAGTCCTGGGTCCAGATCGCCGACCGCCTGGGGATTCCCCTCGAGACGGTCCCGGGCGGGGGATCGCTTTCGCCGAACCAGATCGCCCAGGCGCGACGGGCGACGAATTCCCGCGGGAAGTTTTACCTGAACGGACAGGCGGCGAAGGAAAAGTCAGCCGAACGCTTCTTCGTCACCCTGATCAATAACCTGCCGTTCGGAACCCGGATTCACTTCGACGCCCTGTTGGAACGGGTCATCATGGGCCGCGTGAAATACTTCGCGACCAGTCTGTCAAAGGGCGTCTTTCAATCGATGGAAACGGTCGCCAGGCGGTTCCCGGGGTTTTCCGCGACCTGTGGGTGACGATGGGCTGACCCGCAACCCCGCCTGGACCGAATCTGCCAGTCAGAAGACCCCTTCCCGTCCCGAATCCAATCCCCCGATGCCAACCCCACCCCCGGCCCCCGACTTCTCGACCCTTTACGACTTCGAAACGCCGATCGAAACCGCCTTCGCCGCCATTCTGAAGGCGAACGGGATCGCGAACGTCTACCCCTCGAGGGACCCGAACGAAATCATGACCCCGGCCGTCGTCCTGCGGTTCGTGACGGGTTCCTGCGGAATGCAGCGGATCGTCCAGGGGATTCCGCCCCGCCAGGTCCCGAAGGATTTCGAAGGACTCATGATCGCCCAGGTCGTCACCGGCCGGAAGCTGGCAGACGCCCCGAAACACGGCCCCTTCCGGGGCTTGGTCCGCTACCTCTTTTCCCCGTCAGCAAACCTGATCAACCAGGTCAACATGCCCTGGGTCCAGATCGTCGAATTCCTTCCCGCGGGCGGGACGCCCCAGACGACGGACGAAAAGGAACTGGACCGGTCCGAACTGCATTTCGCGATGAAGTTTGTCATCCGGGATTCGGCTTGGCCCGCCCCGATCCCGCCCCCCTAGGCCCCTTCCCGCAGACCGCCACAGTGGACAACTGACAAAAGAAGGAATCCCATGTCACTCCCCGCAATCTATTCGGACGGCACCCAGGTTTTCGGCGTTCCGGCGTCGCCGGTCACGATCAACAATGTCACCTACATCGCCGAAGACATCACGATCACGCGGCCGACGACCCGCCCGGTGATCAAGGACGCGAACGGGGTTCCGATCGGTCAGACCATCATCCCTGACGTCGACACCGGGACCGCCAAGCTTCAATTGGCCGCATCGAACACGGCGATCCCGACCCGGAGTCAGACGATGACCCTGGAAACCGCGACCTGGATCCTGACTGAAGTCGGCGAAGCCTACACCCAAGGCGCCTACGCTTACGTCAATATCAGTTTTGCCCTGAAACTGAACTGACGTCGCGGGCCCCCCGCCCATGACCGGGACACTTTACGACCTGATCCCCGGTCTTCGCGAAGCAGAAGAAGCCTTTCGCGACGAGCAACTGGAAGCGTTCACCGGGATCGAAGCCCCTATTTGCGGGATTGAAGTCCGGCCGTTCACGCCTAGAATGTTCCTGGAGTTGGACGGGGTCGAAAACGATCTGCTTCGCGAAGTCGAAGCCCCGCGGGTCGAACACCTGGGCATGTTCCTTTGGCGGATTTCCCAGGCCTTCGACCGGTTCAATTTCCGGCGGCGCCGCCGGTTCCTTCGCCGCTTTTATCGGCGGGTCGATTACGGACCCGCGGTCGTCCAGGTCCGGACCTACCTGAAAAAGAATTATGCGCCGATGCCGAACATCCGGCGGGGCGGCGAAGACACGATCGCGGTTTGGCCGTCGGTCGTCGTCCATGTCTTCGCGTCCGAATATCATTGGACCGAAGACGTCATCCTGGACCTTCCCTTCCGGCGCCTGTGGCAATACCTGAACCGGATCTTCGAAAAGCGCGATTCGCATTACCGGCAGAAGTGCGACGCCGCGATGAAACTCCGCGCGGAATGGCTTGCGAAGGTCAACGCCCGGTCCGCAACTCCGGCCGTGAACAACTGATCCTTAGAACATGGCCTTTACTTCCTCCATCACCGGTCGCCTGGGCCTGGATTCCTCCGATTACAAGAAGGGACTCCAGACCGCCAGCGGGTCATTCCAGGAATTCGTCCGGGGGACCGCGAAGGACGCGGAGTCCGGCGGCAGCGTGACCGGACAGAAGTTCGGCCGCGCGATGGAACGGTCCTTCGGCCTGCGTCACGCCTTCCTGGGCCTGTTCGCGGCCCTGGGCCTGAACATGGACAAGATCGCGAACACGATCGCCGGGGCGATCGCGGGCGGATCGAAGGAAGGCTGGCAGAAGGCGGGCGAAATCGCCGACCGGGAAAGCGAACTGATCGAAAAGAAGATCGAATCGCACCTGGGCGGGGCCCGCCTGACGGCCCATCTGCAGAAGGAGCTCGGCCACGCGATGGAAGTGAAGCCGACCGGCGGGGCGACGGGCGAAGTCGTCGCGTCGGTCGCGGGCGCCGTGCTTCCCGCCGGGGGCGCGATCGAGGGGATGTTGCGCATGTTCGGGATCGGCCGGACCGATGCCGAAAAGCTCGCGGACACGGAAGAACGCACCGTCAAGACCCTCGAGGCCGAAGCGAAGCTTCAGGAAAATCTCACCGAGGAACGCAAGAAGCAGATCGCCCTGGCTGAAAAACAGGACGACATCGCGGTCAGCCACCTGAAGCACAACGAAGCGATCGACTATCTGTTGAAGCGGTACGTCGCGGTCATGGCCGAACAAAATCAGTTTGGAAAGGGTTCGGTCGAATATGAGGAAAAGCGGAAGCAACTGGAGGGGATCCGCCTGAAGATGGGCGAACAGGAAGCCGCCCAACTCGCTTTCGAAAAGGAACAACAGAAGGAAATCGCGGCCCTGCAGGAACAGCGCAACGAAATGATCCGCAAGTATCAGGTCGAAGCCGCCGCCGACGACAAGAAGGCGGGCCTGATCAAGGCGGACCTGCTCCGACTGGACAAGGCGATCGCCGATGCCGCGAAGGACAAGGTCCTGCAGCAACAGTTGATCAACGAAAAGACCAAAGTCGAACTGGGCTACCGCGAACAGATCCTCAAGGCGGAACAATCCAAGAAGACCGCGACCGCGGCGCTGGAGCAGGCGAAGGCGGATCGCGCAAACCTGGCGCTGACCGAACTGGCGGGCCTGGGAAAGTTCGCCCCGGGCGTGTCGGTCGAAACGGGCGCCCAGGCGGAACAGGCCCGCAAAGCCCTGGACCTGCAGCGGCAGGCCGAGGAAAAGCGGACGGCCGGTCAGCGGGACGAAGCAAAGGCGTTGTTCGAACAGGCCGATCAGATCCGGTCCGACCTAGTCAAGTCCGGCGGCATCAAGTCCAACGAAATGCCGTTCGAGCAGATCGTGAAGAAACTCGAGGAATCGAACAAGATCCTGATCGAACTGGGGACCATCTTCAAAGGAAAGTTCGTCGCCCAGTGACCGCAGGCGAACTCTGACCCATGTCCAACCTTCCCGCAATCGTGATCGACGGCAACTTCGACAACCCGGTCGAAATCGAGGGGTCGCCGACCTTCACCGTCGACGAAATCACTTATTCGCTGATCCTGACCCGCCGTTATGCGGTTCTGAAGACGGCTTACAAGCCGATCCCGCAAATGACGCCGGATTCGGTCTATAAGGGCTGCTACCTGATCAACGAGGTTTCCGACAGCGCCGAAGGGCCGATCCTGAAGTTCCATCGCGTCTATGCGCAAGTCCCTTCGACCCGCCTGGAACGGCGCCTGATTTCCTTCACCTTCCCCGGACAGTCCGCGACCTACTATTCGCAGCTTACCGGAATGCCGATCGGCTGGAACAAATACGGGGTCGCCCCGCCGGTCAACCGCCTGGTCCTGGCGCTGGTCATCTATCAATACACGCTTGGCCCGCCGCTCGCGCTTTCGACGCAGCTTTCGAAGATCACCTACCAGGGGCAGGAAGTCGATTTCCTGGGCGAAGTATTCGTCCCGGTCGGCAACGTCCCGATCCTGGGCAACCAGACCGAACCCCGCTACGTGTACCAGGGCCAAACCTCCCCGATGTTCATGTTTTATCCCTGGATCGTTTCGATGGGTTCCCGGCGCTGGATGGGGCCGATCTGGGAAACCGAAACGGTCGAAGTCATCGCCCCCTACTGACGAAATGGTCCCGATCAAGCCACTGGAGAAGGGCGCGACGCCGTCGCCGATGGAAACGGCCTACTTCAACCAGATCGTCTTCCTGTTGAACGCCCTGATCGCGGCCCAGGTCACGCCCGGGGGATTCGGCAAGATCAACGTCGGCGAACGGAACATCGTCTTCGATTTCTCCTCCTACGCGGGCGACGTCGAAAACCGCCTGAAGAACCTGGAATCGCAACTGACGAACGCGAACACCCAGATCGCCCAACTCCTGAACGCCCTGAAGGGCGCCAGCGTGTCGGCGACCTGCAATCCGGACGGATCGATTTCGATCACGATCAACTTCCCCGGCATTTGACCGGGCGCCCCCGATGACGATCAAGGTCAACACGGGTCCCTGTCCGGGATGTTGCGGCCGGAAGAACGGGGCCCTGAACTGTCAGTCCCAATCGGCCCAGGCGTGTCTGTGCGGTTGGCCCGAATTCGTGCCCAGTTTTCCGGCCCGGTTTTATCGGAAACGGATCAAGTCCGGGTCGTTCCTGCGACATGAATTCGCGAATGCGACTTGCGCGGGCGGAACCATCGTCCCGGTCGGGATGTCCTGCCGGACCCGCGGGGGTACGGCATCGTTGATCGGGTTCGATGAATTTATCGCGTCATCGCCCCCGAAGAAGTATCGCACGAAAACTTTCAGCGGCGGCCACCTCCGGTGCAACTTCAATTCAGAGATCGACTGCGCCAACGGCAGCCCTGAGGCAGGCTCGGATGACCACGTGTTCACGATGGTCTGCCAGTATGACAAGATGACCGGTGCCTTGATGAGCACCGGCAGCAACGTCGTCCATCAGGACTTGGGATTTTGTCCGGCCGTGACTGTGTTGACGACCTTTGATTGTACCTACAACATCATCCCCACTGAACAGTTTGGCGTTAACCAGACCCAAACTAATCAGACGGAATACATCATCGGTCAATGCCTCCACCATGGCATCGTTTGGTCGCGTATCTCGACCAACGAGAAGATCGACCTATCCGACGAGGATACCGAAACCGACGCGATCAACCGGTTGCTGGCGGGCGGGGGCGGGACCTGGTCCGGATGGACCGTGACCGGCGACGGATCGGGCGGGACCTGCATCCCCTCGGCCTGTTGCCTGTCGCGTTACGAACAGCGGACGTCCGGCTTCACCTTCGTTTATCAGGAAGCGCAATTCCAGATCAACCAGACCGGCCTTTCCGCCAACACGGTTTATAATGTTTCGGTCGACCTTTGGCGCCGGTCCTTCGGGATCGGATCCTTCGCCTTCTGGAAAACGATCATCGTCACCGGCACGACCGACAACGCCGGAACCCTCTTGATCGATCAACAGGACGTCCCGATTGACGTCGGGTTCGAAACCTACGCGGCGACCGCCTACATCACGGAATCTTGGCTGACCGAAACATCCGACCTCTGGGCCTATGCGGGCGAATACACCCTGCCGGGTTGCGTGCTTTCGGAAGTCGATACTTCGCAACGCCTGATCAATGGGGTTCCGGCCGGGAAGCCCGATGAAGCCGACTACGCGGGCTTCGACACGGTCACGGTCGAAGCGACCCAACGGACGATCGCCGGGACGAACGTCTGTGTTCAGACCGGCGGAAGTTCCTCGGCGAAGCTGTCCGGATCGATGACCGACGCCCTGTCGGAAGAAGACACGATCGCCGCCGCGATCACGCGGGCCTTCGCGTCAGCCGCCTGGTCGGGGGCGGGGTGCGTGTCGGCGATCCAGAACCGCAACCCCGGGGAAAATTGTTTCGGCGTGAAGAAGTCGCGGGCCCAGGGCATCTTCAGCAAATTGACGCCGGGGGCGGATTATATCGGTTACATCGTCTTCCAGGGCCGGGTCGTCGGGTCGGCCGATCCCTGGGGTTCCTACGGCCAACAGGTCATCAGCTTCACCGCGACAAGCGACACCGAAACGACCCCCTGGGTGGACGTTCCGCTTGTCAGTGGAATGGAAATTCAAGCCGCCTACTGCTACGCCGCCCCCGCCTGATCCGGTTTTCCCATGAACACGCAACTTTTCATCAACACGGCCGCGCAAAGCCTCGCCGCGGCCCTGGTTCGCTCCCTGACCGACATGACGCCGGTCGCCCTGCCGGAGCTCGTCATTGGCGACACGCGGGCCTTCGACCTTTACTTCGTCGATGGCCTGGGCGGTTATGCTTCCTTTTCGGGCGATGCCAGCTATCAGCCTTCCCTCGCGATCGGCGAATTCGGGTTCCCGACCGGCGGGACCTTTACCCTTTCCTTCGGCGGTTACACGACCGGCAACCTGGCATACAATGCGCCCCTGGCGACTGTCCAAGCCGCGTTGCAGGGATTGACGTCGATCGGGGCGGGCAACTGCAAAGTGACCGGCGTCCCGGGCGAATACTACATCGTCGAATTCACCGGGGCCCTGGCGGACGCCCCGCAAGCCGCGATCACGGCCGACTTCAGCCTCCTGACGCCGGATTCGACGGTCGAAGTCTCCATCACAACCGCGGGCAGCGTTTCCCCGCCGGTCGATTGCGTCCAGCTTTTGAGCCTGACGCAAAACCCGATCATCTTTTCGGACAGCTTCACGACGATCTCGCACGGTTGGACCGGGACCCTGTCGCTGAACACGATCGCGGCCCTGGAAGCCCTGATCGCCGCGCGGCCCGCCGCGTTCATGACCCAACTGTTCGAAGTCGAAGTGACGGATCCTTCCGGCGACGCCGCAACCTACTTCGAAGGCAACGTCAAGATTTACGACACGATCATCAACCCGTCCGCCTTCGCGGGCGCCCAGGCGCCGGTCCTGGCGACCCTGGCGCAACTGCAGGCCGCGATCCTGGGCCTGAACAATTTCACCTGGCAAACCGCCGCACCCGCGGTCCCCGGCGACACGAACATTTCGCCGCCCGCGACGTCGCGCTATCATTCCGCGGTCGTCACACCTTCCGGCGGGGCCGGGACCTACAACCTGTCCCTGTTGACGTCCCAGGCGCCCGCGGCCGGGGCCCTGATCCGCCTGTCGATCAACCCGCCCGCAACCGCGGGCCTGGTCTTCAAGATTTACAACGCGACGACCGGCGGGACGCTCCTGAAGACCATCACGACCGACGACACCGGCAGCCCCTTCGAAGTCATCGCGGGCTTCACCGGATCGGCCTGGATCATCCTCGCGGACGATTCGCCCCTCCTGACCAAGCTCGGCAATCTCGCGGGGCTCGCGTCGACCCTGGCGGCGAAGATCAACCTGGCGACCCTCTTTTCGCAGCTTGCGAACAAGTCGGCCGCGTTCGTCATCGATCCGACCGAAGAGGGGACCCTGTTCATGGTCAGCGCCGCGGGCGGGGCCGTCGTCGCGACCCTTCCCGCCGCCGCGACCGCGGGCGCCGGGTTCCTGGTCGCCGTGAAGAAAACCGACACTTCGGCCTACACCGTGACGACCAGTCCGGCGACCTATTCGCTGACCGCCCAGGGCGACACCGTCGTCCTGGAATCGGACGGATCGAACTGGAAGGTCGTCCTGTATTCGAACACGGCCGGAAGCGGGGGCACGGTCACGCCTTCGGTCTTCCGCCTGGACGCCGTCGTCAACGGCAACGGCCTGGGCGTGACGGGCCTGACCGGGGGCGGGGCGACCAAGCTGGACGGACTCCCCACTTCCGACGGGACCTATCAGGCCGGGGCGATGATCGAAGTCGTCGAAGCCGGTCCCCTGGTCCTGACCTACCGCCTGCGGGCGGGCACCGACGCGCAAAATGTCCCCTGGATCGTCCGGCCCGCGGATTACAACGGGGTCACGAATCAACTGGTCTGGGAATTGCTCCGCGTCGTTTATCAGGGTTATCCGGTCATCTGGAACCACACACAGAGCAAATGGCAGGCGATTAGCGCGTCCGGAACGCCCGGATCCGAAGGGATTTCGTTCGGGACCGGGTTCGTCATCAACTGATCGAAGGGCCGCGACTCACGCGGTCTTTAGGCCATGTCCCAACCGACGCCCCCGACCCCGTCCGTCAACGCCCTGACGATCAACGCGGCGACGCTGGATCTGATCGACTCGTTCAACGTCCCGTCGGGCGTGAACATCGTCTCCAAGCCGGGGGCCGTGATCGACTTCCGCCTGGGTTCGGCTTACGTCGCGATGACGGCCCTGGGCGATGTCCTTTACGGCGGGACGAACGGGATCGCGACCCGCCTTGCCGGGGAAACGACGACGACCCGGAAATTCCTTCGCAGCGTCGGCGTCGGCGGGGTTGCGACCGCCCCCGCCTGGGATACGCTGCAGGCGGGCGATATTCCCGCCCTTGCTTACGAACCGGCCCTGGGGAATCCGGCCGTGAACGGTTACGTCCTTTCGTCGACGACCTTGGGCGTCCGGTCCTGGATCGCCGCCGGAGCCGGATCCGGGACCGTGACGACTGTCAGTTGCGGGGACCTGTCGCCGCTTTTTACTTCGAATGTCGCGAATCCTTCCACGACGCCTTCGATCACCTTCACGCTTTCGACCCAGGTCAAAAATACGGTCTTGGCGGGACCGACAACCGGCGTCGACGCAGCGCCGACCTTCCGGATCCTGGTCGCCGCGGACATCCCGGCCCTGTCCTACATTTCGACGACCCTCGCGTCCGCAAACATTTTGGTCGGCAACGGATCGAACATCGCGACGGCGGTTGCGCTTTCCAATGATGCTTCGATCACAAATGCGGGCGCCCTGACCGTGACGGGATTGAAGGGCGTCCAGCTTGCGGCCCTGGCGACCGGATTCCTTTATTATTCCGCCGGGGGCGGGACCTTTTCCTGGTCGGCCGGATCTGCGTCAGGCGCGAATCCGTCCGCGTCCGTCGGTTTGACGGCCGTCAACGGAAGCGCGGCGACTTTCCTTCGCAGCGATGGGGCTCCAGCCCTTTCCGTTTCG
>Ga0208039_1000263_pt1 | contig 44129 bp, 42 predicted proteins | sample June2015DPH_20_1_2_FD_184722 | JGI IMG/M metagenome (GOLD analysis project Ga0208039, IMG submission 184722) | Peatland microbial communities from SPRUCE experiment site at the Marcell Experimental Forest, Minnesota, USA - June2015DPH_20_150... | ecosystem: Environmental > Terrestrial > Soil >... | reverse complement strand
CCAGAGCGCTGGGTTGATAATCCAGGTCCTGGATGATCTGTTGAATGCGCACGCGAGTTTCGCGAGAAACATCCGGCCGATCATTGATAACCCTGGAAACAGTTTGAGTGGAGACACCAGCCGCTTTCGCGACCTGCTTTATGGTCGCACGCTTATTTGTATTCATGCTCGCAAACCTCCATATTCATTACTATACCACTATTCCCGTTATCGATAACGAAGCCACTGGAGATCGTTATCGTTATCGGGAACGATAACATCGTATCAAATCGAAAAGGCGTTGTCAAGGCCAGCTTGATCCCCTTGACAGGTAGCCTTTCTCTTGCTATGATAGTGAAGATAAGGCGTGAACGATAGCGGGAACGATAGCGGGAACGATAGCGGTCATTCCTCAAGGCAATTATCGCCTTTCTCTCACGGTTGACCCCTCCTGGAAGCGAAACCGGCTGCGAGCAGGTCAGAGAGCTGACAGACAGGTAGCAGCAAATGGCCGGAATCAACAAGGTGTTGCACCGAGGACCTGTATCTAGCATTGCAGGCGAACCATATGGCCTGCCAGAAAGGAGAGTGTATGGCTGATTAGTAACTGGTTGACTCAGGTAGGTTCGTGCGTGACTTATACCTGGAGCAAGATCGCCCGCGTCAGCTTCACCCATGTTTGGTTTTCGAAGCTGTGCTTCCCGGGAAAATGCTTCGCAGGTAACTCACCAGACCAAAAAAAGAGGAGAGAGCTAGATGAACATCGCAAAGACTGTATTGAGTGTTACCCTGGCGCTGGTATTCGTCGCCGCTGTTGTTGGTTGCGCGCCAGCTCCCGCTCCCGCTACCGTTGCTCCCGCTCCTCCCGCCACCGAGGTTCCCGCTACCGCTGTTCCTGCTACCGCTGTTCCCGCGACAGCAGCCCCGGCGACGACCGCCTCTGGCTACGTCGTCCCCGTACAGAAATGCGCCCCCAACTGCACCTATAAGGACATGGTGGTCGGCTTTATCCAGACCGGTCCTGAAGGTGCGTGGCGGACCGCTAACAACGCGTCCTTCGACGAAGCGGCCACCCAACTGGGCCTCACGCTGAAGGTCTACGACGCCCAAGGCAAGGTCGAGAATCAGATTTCTGCTTTCCACACATTCAATCAAGACCCCACCGTGAACGTTATCATGCTCGCGGCGGATGATACAAAAGGTTTTGACGATGTGTTGAAAGAAGCCGCGACTAGTGGCAAGCTCGTGGTTTTGGAAGACCGCGGCATCGATTCGGCAGCGACCCTGTACTACACCCGCATTGGCTCAGACTTCATCCAGGAAGGGCAAAAAGGCGCTGCGGCGATGTGCGATCTGCTCAAGAATTTCACGAAGAAGAACGTCGTCGAAGTTTCTGGTGCGATTGGCGCTTCCGCGGGCATTGACCGCGGCACGGGTTTCCGCCAGAAGATGGGCGCCTGCGGAATCACGATCACCGCTTCCCAGACCGGTAACTGGGCCGTCGCGGATACTAAGGCGGTCGTGGCAGCTTGGTTGAAGGATCCGAAACTCAAGGACTTCCAAGGCGTGTTTGCCCAGAATGATGAGGAAGCTCTGGGCGCCATCCAGGCCATCAAGGAAGCCGGCCTGGTTCCAGGCAAGGACGTCATGGTCATCGGGTATGATGCGACTAAAGACGGTTTTGCTGCCCTGATCGATGGTAGCCTGGGCGCCGACATCGAGTGCAACCCGCTGCTCGGCCCACAGGTATACGCAGCCGAGCTGAAAGGCTTGAACGGCGACGCCAGCATACCCAGCTTTGTGCCTTCGCAGGAAGGTCAATTCTTCGCTGCCCAAGGCGCCGCGGCGCTGAACGCAATTCTGCCTAGCCGCAAGTACTAGGAACGTGTAGCTCCCGGGAGTCACTAGGCGGAAAGACGCTTGTGTACGATAATGGAGAAGCGGCGCGCGCCGCTTCTCCATTAGTTTGAATGAGGTACCGCTAGGCTGTTTCCTGAAGATCGAGGTGGCTTATGGCAGAGTCTGACAACGAAATTGTAACGATGAAAGGCATCTCCAAATCTTTTCCGGGTGTGCAGGCTTTGGAGAATGTAGATTTCACGCTTCGCAGAGGCGAGATTCACGCCCTGGTGGGGGAAAATGGGGCCGGCAAATCCACCCTGATTAGGATATTAACTGGCGCTGAGCAACCAAATGCTGGCACGATCACAGTCGATCAACAAACCATCTCCATCAGATCGCCTCAACATGCTCAGGGACTCGGCATCAGCACGGTCTATCAGGAAGTCAATCTTTGCCTCAATCTGACCGTAGCGGAGAATATCCTGATCGGCCGGGAACCCATGAAATGGGGGAGCATCGATTGGAAGACCATGAATGCCCGGGCCAAGCAAATCCTGCACGGACTAGACGTCGATCTTGACGTAACCCAGACCTTGGGAAACTGCTCGGTCGCCATCCAACAGATGGCGGCAATTGCACGGGCGCTTGAAGTTTCCTCCGCCAGGGTATTGGTCCTGGACGAGCCCACCTCCAGTCTCAGCACCCATGAAACTGAGCAGCTCTTTGGCGTGATGCGTAAGTTAAAGAGCGAAGGCATGGCGATTATCTTCATCACCCATTTTCTGGACCAGGTCTACAAGGTCGCCGACCGAATTACCGTCCTCAGAAATGGGAAACTGCTTGGAACTTATGCGACGGCTACTTTGCCCCGCCTGGAATTGATAACGAAAATGATCGGCCGTACCTTGACCGAATTTGACGAAATGGCACAACTGAAGCATGAAAGCGGCCAGCATATCAAGAGCGAGGTGCTGCTGGATGCGAAGGGAGTTGGCCAAACCGGATCCATCGAGCCGTTCGACTTGGAACTGCACGCCGGGGAAGTCGTCGGCCTGGCCGGTCTGTTGGGTTCCGGTCGCACCGAAATGGCACGGCTTCTATTCGGTCTTGACAAGCCGGATGGCGGTTCGATCACGATGGATGGCAAGCCGGTTAGGAATTACTCCCCGACCGGTTCCATCGAGCGGGGGGTGGCGCTCTGCCCGGAAGACCGGAAGGCCGAAGGGGTCATAGCCGACTTGACCGTGAGAGAAAATATCATCCTAGCGATGCAAGCCAGCCTGGGCTGGTTCAAGCATCTGAACTCTCAAGAACAATATGAGATCGCAGAAAAGTACATCGAACTGCTGAATATCACCACCCCCTCGGGCGATCAGCCTGTCAAAAATCTGAGCGGTGGCAACCAACAAAAGGTAATCCTGGCCCGTTGGCTCGCCACGAACCCACGGCTTCTGATCCTGGATGAACCCACCAAAGGCATCGATGTGGGAACCAAGGCCGAAATTCAAAAACTGGTGCTTTCGCTGGCCGAGGAAGGCAAGTCGTGCATGTTCATTTCGTCCGAGTTGGAGGAGGTACTACGCATCAGTCACCGTATCGTTGTGCTACGGGAGCGGAAGAAAATCGCCGAGTTTGGTGGTGATGTAGGCGATCGGAAAATTATGCAAGCAATTGCCGGGAGTGAATAATCATGAAAAGGTCGAAATCCTCTTTCGAGTGGAGAAAGGTCACCGAGAGCAAGCTCTTCTTTCCTCTCGTTGCCCTGGCGCTCATCCTGCTCTTTGACCTGATCTTTATTCCCACTTTCTTCCACATTACGTTCCAACAAGGTCATCTGTATGGCAGCCTGATCGACATCCTGCGAAATAGTATGCCGGTGGTCGCATTGGCCATAGGCATGACGCTGGTAATTGCGACCGGTGGGGTGGACCTCTCGGTGGGTGCCATTATGGCGATTGTGTCTTCGGTGGCAGCCCTTTTGATGAATCCGTTCGTCCTCGGCACGCAACTGCAGGCCATCAAGAATAATCCCACGTATAGCTATTCACCGTTCTGGGTGGTGATTCTGCTGCCGCTGATCGTAGCCACAATCTGCGGTCTTTGGAACGGGCTGCTGGTTGCTCACGGGAAAATTCAACCCATGGTGGCCACACTGATCCTGATGATTTCCGGTCGAGGGATCGCCCAACTGATTACGAACTCACAGAAGATTCAGATTTTTTATGGGCCATTCCGCTACATTGGAAACGGCTGGATTCTTCTGCCCTTTTCTCTATTCATTGTGGTCTTTCTATACGTACTGGCCTGGCTTTTGACCCGCAGAACGGCCATCGGACTGTTCATCGAATCGGTGGGCATCAATTCTCGCTCCAGTCTCTTTAGCGGCATCGACGAAAAGAAGATTAAGCTGTTCGCATATGTGTTCTGCGGCTTTTGCGCGGGGATAGCAGGCCTAATCGCCACTTCGAACATAAGCACGTCGGATGCCACGAGTCTCGGCCTGAACACAGAACTGGACGCCATCCTGGCAGTGGTCATCGGCGGAACTTTACTGGGAGCAGGCGGGCGGTTTTCCCTGCTGGCCAGCGCCATCGGTGGGTTGGTCATGCAGGCTGTCACCACTTCCATGTACGCAATCGGTGTTAGCGCGAATTCACTTCTGGCGGTCAAGGGAGTGGTCGTCATCCTGATCATCCTCCTGTATGCGCAACAAGTACAAGGCTTGATCCGGAAAATCACCGGGCGAACAAAGTTGAAAGAGACCAAACCATGATGCAGAACCTGAGCACCCTTTTTTCTAAGAACCGGCGGCTCCTTCCGCTTTCGGCGACCATCATATTATTCTTCATCGCGTATGCCGTAGGCGCAGCCTATCTCCCAGGAATGAGAGATACGCAAGTGTTTCTCAATTTATTCAATCAAACTCCTTACTTGCTGGTCAGCGTGATCGGAGAGACACTGGTCGTTATTTCGGGCGGGATTGACCTTTCGGTGGGCGGTATGGTGGCGCTAACGACCACGGCTTCTGCCGCGTTACTCCGAGCAAGCTGGAACCCCTGGGTGGTGATGCCTCTCATGCTGGCGATGGGAGCGACCATGGGCGCCATTATGGGTTATTTCATCACCTACCTGAACGTGCAACCGTTTATCGCTACGCTGGCCGGCATGTGGATTGGCCGCGGATTGGCTTACTTTATCAGCAATGAGTCGATCGTGATCAACGACCGAATCTATACGCTTCTTGATAGAACTAAAATCTTGATCCCGGGATTAAGCAATGTCGTGACCCAGAAGGGCGACTACATCACCCCCTCCGTCGTCATCGCAATGGCCGTGTTTGTGGCAGCAAACTACATTGCCCACTATACGCGCTTCGGCCGCACGATCTATTCCATCGGTGGGGCCAACGGAGCCAATGAACAATCGGCTAGATTGATGGGTCTCCCGGTGAACCGGACCAAAGTGCTGGTCTACACGTTTAACGGATTTTGCTCGGCGCTGGCTGGCATTTTTCTGAGCATCTACACTAGATCCGGGCAGGGCTTGTTAGGAAACGGCATGGAGTTGACCGTCATCGCGGCGGTGGTGATTGGCGGTACCTCGCTAATCGGTGGCGAAGGGTACGTCTTCGGGGCGCTGTTTGGTGTGCTCATCACGATCCTCATTCAAACCATGATCCAAATCCAAGGACATCTCATTACCTGGTGGACACTGATCATGGTCGGCGTAATTACGCTCTTCTTCATCGGCTTGCAGTCAGTTATTGCCAATCTGAAGATTGGTCAAATAGCTGGCACGAAGGTCAGTCGCGAGAAGCGAATCCGACAAGTGCTGCTATATGGCGGCGGTGCGGCCCTGGTAATCGTTCTGGCCGTGCTGGCCTTCGCCGTTTTGCCCAACGCCACTCACGGATCCGCCAATGCGGCCGCGTCAACCTCTCGTGCTTGCCAACCAAAGCCCTTCCGGCCGGACCAGGCGGCCAGCCTGATGAAAGCCGGGGCGGTCATTAGCTACGAACGCAACGGCGGAGCTAATTGTATTGACGAGCTATATGCCATATATCCAGACGGGCGAATCACAGGCGATAACGGCACGCAACAAATCGAGAAGCAGGTGACCTCGGATGACGTGGACAGACTGCTATCGTTTATTAGCAACGCGGGATGGTTTACGGATAATATGTTTTCGACTTCGCATGTCCCCTGCAAGGTATGCTATACCTATTTCACCAGTGTTGCTTATAAGGGTCAGGAAAAGACGGTGGAGGCTGTGGATGGCGGGACGGATGCTCCCCCCGAGTACTGGCTGGTGACCGGTCAATTCTCCATGATCGTTCCAATATTCGGCCCTGCTCCTTAGTCCGTCCAAGAAACGGAGCCGGGCAGATTGCCCTCCTGCTTACTGCGTTGCGGTTTTGTGAAGAGGAGGAGGAAAGATGGGTATGAAGAAGCTGCTAATTCCAATCGGATTATGTGCTCTGCTGAGTTTTGCCTGCGTGTACATCGTCGTACCTGCAGACTTGTTGGCTACTCCGACTTCAACCGCTTCAAAAGGTTGGAGCGCAATTGTGACGAATGTCGGCAAATCGGAGGCCGGGGATTTGCATATTGATCTCGCGATAACGAACAATACTCAGGATTGGAGCGCCATGCAGGCCGACGAAGGTAAACCGGCCATACTCACAACCCGCGATGGCAAGAGGACCAACTGCGACACCGTTTTTGTAGGCACCGGTGGAACAAGTCTGGCGCCGGGCTTTCAGATGCGGGGTTATACCGGAGGAACAAAACAGGCAACCAAAATCCAACTCCTCTATGTGGAATGTAAGGGTGCCACAGCGTCTCCGGGGTCTAAACTCTCCATCGGATACAGCTATGTCACCGGACCCTATGACCTTCACGTTCCGTCAGTACCAGTCAATGAAACGATGGAATTGAATCTTGATCAGGTTGCCAAGAATGTGGGATATCCGGTTGCAACAGCAGTGGCAGGTTTGATCAACAAGGTTGGGGACAAGATAAGCGCAATTAACAGTTTCACTCTAACCCTCACCGACGCGAAACGTACCGATACTGGCCTGGAATTGCAATGGCAAGATTACAACCCCAGCGACTACCCCAATTATGTTCATATAGGCACACCGCCTGTGATCGGTGCAGATGGTATCCTCTATGGTCTATATGAGGATCCTTCTATCGCGGATGCAACCATAGCCGACTCAAAAGCAACGGCGGAATGGACAACCACCGTTGCGGTTCCGAATAATGTCACAGGCCTCTACGTTTTGGTAAGTGTGGAGACAAGACAGTCGAAGTACTTCGTGAGCCACGTCATCGATATCACCGATAAATAGCTCCATTGGGTTGGGGTTGAAGCTCCTGGCACAACAGGCCGGCCAACGAGGGCGGCCTGTTGTATTCGCCGCACAGGTAGCGCGATGCAAGAGCCCTCGGTGAACAAGAAGAACTTCTGCGTGCACGAGAATCTCTCCATGTGGGCCCGGGCGACGCCCCAACCCATGTTGAGGCCGGCCGTCTGGAATACGACACGAGCGAGCACGTTGAGAATCGCGGAAACCACTCGCTGGGACAATGAACCTCCTCGTGGCATCGGGCTTCGCACCAAGAGGAGCGCGTTTGCCCAGTCTGTGGCGGTGTCCCATTGCCGGAGGCCGGCAATCAAGCCCCTTATCGCCAATCCGCCTCGATTGCCCACCCAGTCAACATGCGCTTCACTCTGGGGGCTTGGGGGGTCAGGCTCGAATCGAGCGGGTTCCACGCAGGGCCCATTGTGAGCGTGGGGCGCCTGAGTGCCTTGCGCTCGATACGCATTTGCGGCGATTCCCATCCATGACCTCCAGAAGAACTGTGCCTGCTTGTTTGATCCAATTCCGGGGACGCCAGGACCCTCGGCGGCGAGGGTCCTGTGCCCTGGAACAGGTTTCGGGGAGGATAACCGCATCTTCTACGCGAACGCTGCCTCTCCCGGGGGAGCGCATCGTCATACAATACGTGTCAGCTGGGGGGTGGGAAATCCGCGTCCCTCGGTGCCTACCCACAAAGGGGGGAAACGGTGAACAGGAGGGCCTTCCTCTCTCTTTTGGCCGTTTTGTCCCTGGGGGCAGTAACAGGGCCGGCCTGCCTCTGGAAATTGCCATCGGCGCTGCCTCCTGCCCCAGGGAGCCCGGTCCCGGAGGTCGAGTCTGCGAGACGCTCCCTGGCCACCTTCCTTCAGCTCCTTCATGGGGATCGGTTCGACCTCGCCGCAGAAATCTACTCCGGGCCGCTCGACCTGCTGCAAACTCTCAACCCTTCCATCCCACCCAATGACCTCGGGGACCTCCTGCGAGGGGCCTGCCAGGGCGGGCGCCTGATGTGCCTAGCTCCCCGGAGCGAGACGTTCCGCCAAGCCCCCTACTCAACCGAGTGGCTTTTTGCCGTGCAGTTCACCAGTCCCGACGGAAGCTTGTTCGTCAAGGGCCCGTGTTGTGGCCCCTTGCAGCCAATGGCTCCCGCCCAATCAGAGTTCCTGTTTCGGGTGGTGAAGGCCAATGGGGCAAGGTTCGCCGTCCTGGATTCGCCCCCTTGGGTTCCGCAGGAAGGGCAGCCCTTCAAACTCTTTTCCCGCCCCCCAGGGGCAAGCCTGGAAGCGCTAGGCGCATGACCCGTACCTCCACTTCAAGAGGTTGGCCAGTAGAAGTTTGGGAATGCCCCTGCAAAGAACACTAATGGGCGAAGCGAATCCAAGATCCGGGGTGGGCTCAAGACCTTTCAGGCCAGCAGGCAAAGAATTGCGTTGTCGAAATGGATATGAGCGAGACGCGTTCGCGGTGGGTTGCTTCTGGCGTGCCGATTTGCAGGCTCACTGACCGCATGGCGTCCTTCGGAATGTAATATCATCATGGGCAGCACGCACCCCATGCGTCTGGTGACCCAAAGGAGCTTTGCATGCCGGAGATTACCCTGACGGTGCAGCACAAGACTGGCCTGCACGCCCGCCCAGCAGCGATGTTTGTCAAGACGGCCAACCAATACAAGTCGGTCATCAAGGTCAGGCATGGAGAGCGCGAAGCCAATGCCAAGAGCATCATGGGCATTCTGACCCTGGGCGCGACCCAGGGGGCGGTAGTCAAGGTGCAAGCTGAGGGGGAAGACGCCGAGCAGGCCCTGGCGGGGCTGCGCGACCTGGTGGAAAGCAACTTCGGAGAGCAGCCATGAGAGTGATGCGCGGCATTCCTGCTTCCCGGGGGATAGCGATCGGGCCCGCCTTCCGGTTCAAAGAGACCGAAGTGCGCATTGAGCGCAACCGGGTTGCAGATCCCTCGACGGAAATCGGCCGGCTTGAGACCGCCCTGAAGCAGGCCCGCCAGGAACTGGCTGCAGTGCTGGCAAAGGCCCGGACCGAGACGGACGCCGGCACCGCCTCGATCTTCGAGGCCCACGCCATGATGTTGGAGGATCCGGACTTCCTGGCGGGGATCCGGGACAAGATCAACACCGAAGCTCTGAGTGCCGAAGCGTCGGTGGCGGATGAGACTGAGAAATACGCAGGTAAGCTCGAAGCGATGAAAGATGAGTACCTGCGAGCGCGGGCCGCGGACATTCGCGATGTTGGGATGCGCCTTGTGCGCATCCTGCTCCAGGTGGCTGGTTCTCCCACGGAGGGGTTGGACCAGCCCGCAATCATCCTGGCACGAGACCTAACCCCCTCGGCCACGATCTCCTTGGACAAGTCCCTGGTCCTGGGTTTTTGCACCGCCCTTGGCGGACCCACAGCGCATGTGGCCATCCTGGCACGCGAGCTTGGACTGCCGGCCGTGGTTGGGATCGGCGAGGGAATCCTCAGCATCTCGGACGCGTGTCCCCTGATCGTTGACGGCAGCGAAGGGACGCTGGTCGTCGAACCGGATGCGGCGACCCTGGCGGCCAAACGCTCTCAGGCGACCGTCCTGGCGCAGAAGGGGAGCCAATCCAGGAAACGGGCCGGGGAGCCCGCGATCACGCGCGATGGTCATCGGGTCGAAGTCGTTGCTAACATTGGAAACGTGGAGGGCGCGAAGTCGGCGCTAGATGCAGGGGCGGAAGGCGTGGGCTTGCTGCGCACGGAGTTCCTTTTCCTGGAGCGGGCGCACATGCCCGATGAAGAGGAACAGTACCAGGCTTACCGGAAGATCCTGGACATCTTCGGGCGCCTGCCAGTCATCCTGCGAACTCTGGACATCGGGGGGGACAAGGAGCTCCCCTACCTCAACCTGCCGAAGGAGATGAACCCGTTCCTTGGGCTGCGAGGCGTGCGCCTGTGCCTGGCAATGCCTGAGATCTTCAAACCGCAGTTGAGAGCTGCCCTGCGAGCGGGAGTTGACCGCGGGCTGAAGCTGATGCTGCCCATGGTGGCCACGGTGGCCGAGGTGCGTGCCGCCCGAAGGATCCTCGACGAATGCCGCTCCGAGCTGGCTGCCGAGGGGCAGCCCGCGGCCCAAGAGATAGAAATGGGCATCATGGTCGAGGTCCCCGCCGCGGCAATCATGGTCGACCGGCTGGCTTCCGAGGTGGATTTCTTCTCCATCGGGACGAATGACCTGAGCCAGTACACTATGGCGGCTGAGCGGACGGGCGGCTCGGTCTCGGCCCTGGCCGATGCCTTCCAGCCGGCGGTACTCAGGCTCGTGCGGGACGTCGTCCGAGCAGCGCATCCGCGGGGGAAATGGGTCGGCATGTGCGGCGAGCTGGCCGGCGAGCCGCTGGCCATCCCGCTCCTGCTCGGCTTGGGGCTGGACGAACTGAGCATGAACCCGCCAGCCATCCCGCTCGCCAAGGAAGTCCTGCGCGGCCTCACCCTGGGGGAAGCTAGGCTGGCGGCCGACGCAGCGCTTGAAATGGAGAGCTCGGAGGCGGTGAGGAAGTGGCTGGAGGGCAAGTACCCGCCCTAGACTCATCTTATCCCGGGTGGTGCACCCTAGTGTTTGTAAGGCGCTTGGCCGTGGGGTATGTAACGTTTCGACCGCGGCAGCAGACTCGGGCTGCATCTTACGAGCCCTCCACAGCCGCCCGATAAGCACCCACACACGTCGCTATTGCTGCCCATCCGGTTTGCGATGATGGCAGATTGAACCACTCGGATCTCGTCCCCCCGACCCGCACTGGACGAGCGAACTCTAGCGGTCGATCCACGGGATGACTTGCGCCCAACAAGGCCCTCCGGCACGGACCAACTTGGTGAAGCAACGATGCGCCATCTTGGAAGCCGGGCGGTCACTCCGGCGCAAATCAAAGTCGACCCGCTCCAAGAGTGAGTGACGGCCCCGCGCCTGGTGGCCGCCGGTGGGCCAACCGCAAGATCAGGCGGAGATTGCACATTCAATGCTGCCGCGGCACCGGTTGCGGGCGCGACATTACCAGCGCACTTCGGCGCAACTGCGGCTACGCCGCCTTGTGAATGGACAACTGCCCGGAAATCCCTCCAGATTCGGCTGGATTTCGCCGGTGAGTTTGCACGCGGGTGGTGATCGGCGTTCGCTTCCAAGGGTTCAGGCAGCGTCCGGAATCCCGTGCCGGCGGTCACCCACGTGCCCGCATGGAAACACCTGGTTGACCACGCCAACTCGGCTGTCGCCAGCCTTCCCCTGGACGCGGAGTCCAGGGAAGGGAGGAAGCCCTTCCGCGCCTTGCGCCCCCCGCGCCGGGCTTAGTCTTTCTCCATCTCTCCACCGGTCCGGCTGAGGATTCCCTCGGGCGACGCGATTGCTTCCGCCTCTTTCGCCAGAAGCCGGTCCCATTCACCCAAATGCTCCGCTTGCCCCCGGGTTCTCGCACCAATGGCAGGCCCTCGCACCGAGGGCAGGCTGGCTTTTAGGTGGGGGCGGACCTCAGCGTGGTTAGTGGTGTTGCATATGGCGGCGCGAGTGCTATAATCGAATTGGCCACCCCAATCTCGCCTGTCAGCTTTTGATTCGGTCTCTGTTTCCTCCGGCAGGAGCGCCGATGCGCATCGGGCTGAGATTTGGATTTTCCACCGCTGCCCTGCTGTCTTTCCACGCTCGGAGTAGTCGGCTCGTCACTCCCGGGTTGCGATTTTCCTATCTAAACTTCAACGAACAAACAAGTCCGCGCGCAGATTGCCAGGGGCCCTCTGCGGCCAGCGGCTATCCATCTCGGATCCATTCCTGTCGCTTACGCTGGCTTGAATGCGGATTAGCTTCATGCTGAGAAGCCAGTCGTCGAGATCCCCGGAAAGGAGCCTGCCTATCGCCCAATCTGACGTATCCAGCGATTTGTCCCGGCACAGTCAGCTGACTAGAGCATCATCGAATCGGAGAGGAGAACGCAGCATATGAATATCGTATATGCTATTGTCCTAGCTGCGCTGGCCTACTACGCCTGGTGGGACATCCTGGGCCCAACGTTCACCCTGGCGTTCCGGCCACTCGTATCCGGATTCTTCGCGGGCTTGATCGTCGGAGATGTCCGGACCGGACTTCTGATCGGCGGCACCCTTGAGTTGATGGCCCTGGGTGTCTACACGTACGGCGGAGCGACCATCCCAGAGTACTCGGTCGGGGCCATCCTCGGCACCTACTTCGGCAAGACCCAGGGCTTTGCTGTTGGCCTCGCCCTGGCCATCCCGGCTGCGCTGCTGCTCACGCAGGTGGACGTGATTCAGCGCACCTTGAACTTCGTGTTCGTCCACCGGGCCGACACCTACGCGGAGGCGGGCGATCAGAAGGGTTTTGACCGGATGATGGCTTGGTTCAGCCACATGATCTGGGGATTCTCCCGTGCCATCCCGGTCTTCCTGGCCGTCGCTTTCGGCCAGCCGATAGTGCAAGCGATCACCAGCTTCTTCAACACGTACCCCTGGATCGACAAGGGCATTACCGTAGCCGGCGGTGTTCTTCCTGCGCTTGGGTTCGCCATGCTGCTCAAGATCATGCCCGTCCAGAAGTATCCGGCCTTTCTGCTCATCGGGTTTGTGTTGTTTGCCTACCTGAAGATGCCTCTGGTCGGCATTGCTATCGCCGCCGTGGCCATCACCCTGGTCTATATGTCGATCAAGTACCGGACAGCGGAGGCATGAGCCATGGCTACCGCAGTTGGGAAAATTAAACTCACCCGTTCAGATCTGATGGGGGCCTTCTGGCGCTACATCTGGCTCTTCCAGTGCGGATGGAACTACGAGCGGATGCAGTCCGTCGGCTACTGCTACACCATCCTGCCGATCCTGAAGAAGTTGCATCCCGATCCGGAAGAGTTCAAGAAACGCTTCCTCGGCAACCTGGACTTCTTCAACACCAACCCGGTGGTGGGTGCCCCCGTGATCCTCGGGGGACACATTGCCCTGGAGGAAGCGGGCGCCTCGCTGGAGACAACGGAGGGCTTCAAGGTCGGTTTGATGGGCCCGCTGGCCGGCGTGGGCGACACGCTGGTATGGGGGATCTACAACAGCATCATCATGAGCATCGGCGCGTCGATGGCGTTGGGCGGCAGCGTCCTGGGGCCAATCCTGGCGATCGTCCTGGTCTTCTTCCCGTATCTGGGAGTGCGCTACTGGCAGTTCTTCTGGGCCTACCGCCAGGGGACAAGCCTGGTGGCGTCACTCGGAGGAGGGATCATCGGGAGGGTGACCGAATTCGCCACCCTCGTCGGGCTGACCGTCATCGGTGGTTTTGCTGTTTCCATCGTGAAGCTGGCCGTGGCCTGGCAACCGGCGATCACCACGACCGTTGCGGGGAAAGCAGCCACCACTACGATCGCAATCCAGACGCAGCTCGACGCAATCCTGCCCTTGATGCTGCCAGTGCTTGTCACCGCCTTGGCGTACTGGCTGCTCAAGAGGGGTTGGAGCCCGATCGCTGTGCTGGGAGTTCTGTTCGCGATCGGCTTCATCGGGGGTGCCATCGGCTTCTTCGGATAAGCGAGCACCGTCCCTTAACCCGAACAGAGAAACGGGGGAGCTATAGCGCGCATGCTCCCCCGTTTCTTGGACAAAGGCGGCTGGTGGCGCGCATGGCCGACCCAGGATGACTGTTGTGAAGTCATGGTATCGACCGCTGCGGGCGGGCAGCCGACCCACGAGGGCCTTCGGAACCATGCGTTTCAAAATCGAAAGAGAAGGAGGCCTGCCAACCCCCTTGAAGCAGCCACCGCTGGCCTTCATCTCCCGATTCTGCTGGAGTCTGTCCGGGGCGGACATCACGAGCACAAGGCGCTCGAGCAGACGCGTTGGGGGCCCCGGCACGGCCCGCTGCCCGGGGCGACTACGGCGGGGGGCGATCCCGTGGTCCTGAACGGCACCCGGCCCCCGGAATGATATCTTGGCGCGGCTCGGGGATCCCAGCCCCAGTTCAGCGGGGGAAGTGCCGGGATCGCGCTGTCAGGGCGGCCGATCGTGGTGAGGCGCATCCCGCAGCGGCGCCTGGCATTGGCCAGCGCATAGCTCCGTGTCACTCTGCAGGGCCGGTCGTTGCCCTCCCTGTGGCGGGCCCAAGGAGGCACTCCGCCGCGGCGACGGCCGGCGCAAGCTATTGCGTTTGGGCAGGGCTGGGACTCGATTCTCAAGTGCCCCTCCGACCCCCGACGCAGTCGGGGCCCCGGTGCACCGGTGCCGCTAGTGAGGGCAACCCCCGTGACGCCCCTGCCCTACCCCTGGGGGCGATGACCACGGGAGTGGGGTCGTGAGGGCTCAGTTAGGCAAGAACTCCCTCCGGATGAGAGGGAGAACCTGGAGACAACGTCCGAAGGCGAGGCAAAATCATGTACGCTGAATACCTGGATATGGCCTGCAGCATTCTGCAGCGGATGAAAGAAACGCAGGGGAAGGCGATCAGCAAGGCCGCCGCCCTGGTCGGCGACACCATCCTTGGCGGGGGGCTGGTATATACTTTCGGGAGCGGCCACTCTCAGCTTCTGTCGCAGGAAGTGCACGCGCGGGCGGGCGGGCTGTACCCCGTCATGCAGATTGTCGACCCGCTCTGGGGCCGCGCGGAGCGCCTGGAAGGCATGGGCGCCGTGCTGTTCAAGGACCTGCCGCTCAAGGCAGGAGAGACTATCTTCGTCATCTCCAACTCGGGGCGCAACCCCGAACCCATTGAGGCGGCCATGATCGCCCGGCAGATGGGCCTGCACGTCATCGCGGTGACATCGATGGAGCACTCCCGCAGCGTGTCGTCGCGCCACTCCAGCGGCAAGAAGTTGTATGAGTTCGGCGAGGTGGTCCTGGACACCGGGACCCCCCCGGGTGACGCCTGCCTCAGCTTCCAGGGCATGCAGGTGAAAGCCGGAGCGCTTTCCACCGTGCTCGGCGCGGCCTTGATGAATGCCGTGATGGTTGAGGCCATCCAGCACATGCTCGACAAGGGCGGAACCCCGCCGGTGTTGATGAGCGCCAACCTGGATGGTTCGGATGAGTACAATGCGCGGGTCATCGCGCGCTTTGACCGGATCATCCCCGGCGTCTTTGGCGCTCACTAAGGAGACGGGAGTTGGTCGGGATCGTGCTGGTCAGCCACGGAAGCATGGCCGAGGGGATGATGGATGCCGCCCGCATGATCGTGGGCAGCATGGAAAGCGTCGTTTCGGTCAGCCTGAAAGAGAGCGACGCGGCGGAAGACCTGATGGCCCGTATCGAGACAGCCCTGCTCGAAGTCGACCAGGGCGACGGCGTGCTGATCCTGGTGGACGCATTCGGCGCCAGCCCTTTCAACGCGAGCGCGCGCGTGGCCATGCAGCGCAAGAATGTTGAGGTCATCACCGGGATGAACCTGCCGATGCTCCTGGAGTTGGCCGTGCAGCGCGAAGGCCAGGACCTGGGAGCAGTCACACAAACCGCCCTCCAGGCGGGGACCACGAGCATCCGGACCCTCTCGCAGACGCTAAAGGGAAATAGCGCTGCGGGCTGAGGCGACACACTCAAGGAGAGGACCCATGCCAGTCATACACGTGAGGATGGACAACCGGCTCATCCATGGACAGATCCTGGTTTCCTGGAATTCGGCCTTTAAGATTCAGCACATCATCGTCACCAATGATGTGGTTGCCGGCGATCCTCTTCAGGTGACTTTGCTGAAAGCCGTGGCCCCGCTCACGGCGAAGGTCTCCGTGCTGTCGATCAAGGACTGCGTCGCCTACTGCAATAGCCCGGAGGCGGAGAAAGAGAACATCTTCATCCTCGCCAAGTACCCCGAGGACGGCCTGGCCCTGGTGGAAGGCGGCTTGAACATGCCCCAGCTGAACTTGGGCAACCAGGCCTTTGTGCGTGGCTCGAAGAAGATCTCGGATACCGTCTTCCTGACCGAATCGGGGGTGAAGGCTCTAAAGAAGATGCACGAGCGAGGCATCCGCATCACCTGCCGGATGATGCCCTCCGACCCCGACTCGGACTACTGGCCGACGGTTCAAAAGACCCTGCCGGATTGGGCGCAGTAGCCTGAGGCAGGCAGGACGGGCGAGAGGCCGCTGCCTCTGCGCACGCGTTCTTATTGCTCACCCGAAGGAGGCACCCATGGCTGGCAAGGGGTTGGAATATGCTCTGGCAATGCAGTCCCTCTTGCAGCGCATCGTCCAGACCCAGATGGGAGCGATCGAGCACGCGGCTCGGATCGTAGCCGATGCGGTTGCCGGTGACGGTATCGTCTACACCTTTGGCACCGGCCATTCCCACGTCGTCGCGGAGGATGTCGCCTACCGGGCTGGCGGGTTGGCCCCGGTCGACGCCATTCTGGAGGCCTCCCTCACCGGCCACCAGAAGGTCCGCCAAAGCGAATTCATGGAGCGCGTCGAGGGGATGGCCCGGGTGATATTCGAGTACTACGGGGTTTCTTCGCGCGATGCCCTGGTGGTGATCTCGAACTCGGGACGCAACGCCGCCCCCATCGAGATGGCGGAGCTCGCCAAGAAGCACGGCGTGCCGGTAGTCGCCATCACCTCCCTGGCCCACTCCCAGGGAACGACCTCGCGCCATTCGAGCGGCAAGAAGCTCTACGAACTCGCGGATGTCGTGATCGACAACCTCTGCCCCAAGGGGGACGCCATGGTCCGCCTGGAGGGCCTGCCGGTACCGGTCGGGGCCGGCTCGGGCGTGGCCGGGATGTTCATCCTGCACACCATCATCGTCCAGGCCATTCAGGACCTGCAGGAGCGCGGCCTTAAACCGCCCGTCTTCATGAGCGGCAATCTGGACGGCGCAGATGAGTTCAACCAGGCGCTGCTCGAACGCTACCGGGGACGGGTGAAAGTCTGGTAGGCCCAAAATGGCTTCCGACGAACTCCTCGCCAGCGCTGTGGAAATAGACATCACCCCGCCGATCGGCGTGGGGTTTGACGGCTATGCCGCACGCAAAGGGAACAGTCAAGGCATCCATGACCCTCTGCTCGGGCAGCTGCTGCTCCTGGCATCCGGGGACCGCCAGCTCGTGCTCATCAGCCTGGACCTGCTGGGCACAAGCCTGGATCTGAGCCAGCAAGTGCGGGAGGGCATTCGAGAAGCCATCGGCGTGCCCCCCGACTTCACCCTCGTCGCCTGTTCGCACACGCACTCGGGGGCCGCGGGATTCTTGCCTCTCCAGCCCGGCATTACTTCTTTCCAGGACCCCGAACTGAAGCAGATGGTGGCCCGCAAACTGATCGGGGCCTCCGTCTGGGCCCGAGAAGGCCTGCGGCCCGCCCGGCTGGGAGTTGGACGCGGGACCGCCGCGGGGATTGGCCTCAATCGAAATGATCCAGAAGAGGGTCCGGTGGATAACGAGGTTATTGTCTTGTGTGTGGAAGACAGGGGCGGCATCCCGATCGCGGTGATGATGAACCACGGCTGTCACCCGACGGTGTTGGGCTACCAGAACCTGTACTTCTCGGCGGACTACCCCGGCGCGGCGCGCGCCAACTTGCGCCGCATCTATCCGGACACGGTCTTCCTATTCACCAACGGGGCCTCCGGAGACGTCAGCACGCGGTTCAGCCGTCGCCAGCAGTCGTTCGGCGAGGTGGAGCGCATGGGACGACTGCTGGCAGGCGAGGTGCTGAAAGTGATGCAGACCCTGACGACCCGGCCGACCGCCGAGCTGCGCGCCCGCACTCTGTCGGTGGAGCTGAAATTCCGGCCCTTCCCGGACCGGCAGGCCGCCCAGCGTGAAGTGGCACGCCTGCAGGCCGAACTGGATAGGCTGAAGGCCTCGGGCGCTGGTCATGGCGAAATCCGCCGGGCGACCACCCGGGTGGAAGGTGCCACCGCTCAGCTGTTGATGGCTCAAGAGCTGGCCGGGCGATCTTCGAACGCCAGCCAGATCCAAATGCTTTCGATCGGAGACCTGGCGCTCGTCGGGCTCCCGGGCGAACCCTTTACGCGCACCGTGCTCGACCTCAAAGCGGCCAGCCCAAACCGCTTCACGGGGGTGATCAGCTACGCCAACGACTACCAGGGTTACTTCCCGGATGCTCATTCGATCGAACAAGGCAGTTATGAGGCCCTGATCAGCCCCTACGGGGCGGACGTGGCCAAGACCCTGAGCGAGTCCGCCTTGGATATGCTGCGCCATGAATAGCCTGTTCAATTTCGACACACAGCCGCTGCTTCAGGCTTTCGGCCTCATCTTCATTGCGCTCGGCGTGGTGATCCGCGTGGGCATGTGGAAGAAATGGTACTGGCGCGGCAAGGGAACGGCCTACAGCTACATCCCCATCGGGGTGATTTTCCTGCTCTACAGCTTCAACGACCCGGCCGGGGCGCAACTCGGCCCAGCCTACTGGATCTATCTGGCGGTCTATGCCATCCCCATCGCTCTCGGCGTGTGGTGGGTGCTGCGCCCACCCGCATTTGTCAAACCCGACTGGGTGCGCTGGATCGAGGCCTATCCAGAGAAGACCTGTCAAGCCATGCAGAAGGATGCGCTGGGCGATCCGGAGTGGGAACGCCATGTGACTAGTCCCAAGAGCGTGGAGGCGTGGGCGAAGTCGCTGGAGAGGGGGAAACCCGCATCCAAAGCGGGGAACAATACCAGGAAATGAACGGGCGGCAGCGGAATTCGATCGCGGTGCTCTGCGATTTCGATGGCACGATCACGATCGGTGGAGTGATGGACCTGCTCTACAAGGAATTCGCCGGCCCTCCTTGCTGGGACCTGGTCCAGGGCTGGATCCGCGGTGAGGTCACCACCCCACAGGAGCTTCAAGGCTGTTTTGCCAGCATGAAGGCGACTCGCGGGCAGATGGAGGCGCTGCTCGATACGGTCCGGATCGATCCCTCCTTTCCGGAGTTTGTGCAGTTCTGCCGGCGCCAGGGCTATCCGCTGGCGATCTTGAGCGACGGGCTCGAGTGGTACATCCGCTACATCCTGGGGCGCCACGGCATCCTGGACCTGCCTATCTATGCCAATGAGATCCGCTTCCTGCCGGAGGGCTACCAGATCAGCACCCCCTGGTATGACCCCCTAACGCCGCGGCGCGGCGTATCCAAGCCCAGCATTATCGCGAGGTACAAGAATATGGGCTCCAAAGTCGTATTTGTTGGCGACGGCCTGAGCGACATTGAGGCCGTGAGTGTTGCCGACCAGGTCTATGCCCGCGATGAGCTGCTGGAATACTGCCAGGAGAAAGGGATTCCGGCGATCGGCTTCGCCGACATGGGGGAATTGATCGCGAAGTGGAAAGCGTGACAGCGAATGCTCGCGGAAGGATCGAGCCGCGCAGGCGCTTGGCTGGGTTCAGCTCAACGCCGTTTCCGTTTCGCAGCCTCCTCGGCGCCCTTGGCTCTCGCCTCCAGGAACAAGTGAAGGGGCAGTCGTGCGACAATACCGAAAACGTAACTGCCGCCCCAGGTAAGCGCGACGATGGCCACGATTAGGACGGGCGCGTACCCGCGGTGGTAGAGGACGTAGGCCACGAGGACATAGGCAGGATAGGTCAGCCAAACCAGCGCACTCAAGAAACGATACATCGGCCGGACGAAGTAGAATTGAAACAGGCCTTCCAGCAGGACCAGCGCCCCCACCCCGACGATCGCCCCCACGCGCAGATTCACCAGGCAGGTCAAGGCCACAAAAACCAGGACCGCCAGGTCGTGCGGCACGGCCTGCCAGCCTACTCGTTCCTGTTCATAGCGCCGGGCGGCAATGACCTGTTCCACTACATAGCCGAATTCGGCCTCATCGAGCTGCGGGAACTTGGCCTCTAGTTTGCTCTTCTCGGCCGGGCTCAGGTTCACGAGCTCCCCGAGTTTGTAGTCGTAGAGCTGACTGGCGAGCTGGCGGCCCATTTCCGTGTGAGCGTCGCTCCGGGATGGTTTGCGCTGCATGAGACTCTCCCCAGGAGACCCCTAGCTGGGAATTTGAACCCAATAGGACAGGTTGCGCGGCTCGTCTGGATTCAGGTTCAGTGAAAGCGCACGATAGTAGGCCATGTACTGGACTGCCGGCATGCAAAGCGGCAGGCGGGCTGGCTCGCTCAGATTGGACTCGAGCTCCAGCAGGTGGTGGACACTGGGACGCAGATCCTCGTCTCCCCTCTCGCAGATCGCCCAGATCACGCCGCCGAGAGAACGCATGTCTCTCAGGAAGGGGATCTCGTCCCGGCGAGCCTGGTCCGAGAGGAACGCGGTCAAGAGCATGCTGGGGCCAACGTTGGATTGGGGACCGTGGCGGAAGTCGAGCATGGGGTAGGCATCGGCCGGCAACAAGGTCGTTTCCTTGATTTTGAGCTGGCTTTCACGCGCACATCCGTAGAAGAGACCGCTGCCGACAAAGGCATACCGCTCAAGGGTTGTCTGGACGCCAATCAACTTTCCAAGCTGGTGGAACCCCTCCCGGCGGGCGGCAAAGGCCTCAGGCAGTCGCTGGAGCTCGTCCAGGAACGAATCGTTCCGGGCGACGATCGCCGCGATGAGCTGAACCGCCAGGATCATGCCGGTCAGCGAACGGGTCGTGGCCACGGCCCGCTCGGCCACCGAGGCGAGCGCCAGCGAAAGGTCGCTCTCCCGGGCCAGGGGGCTGTCGGCTGTGCAGGTAATCCCAAGGGTGGGCGTTTTCCTTTCACGGAAATGGCCCAGGCTGCTCACCACCTCCGTGGTCTTCCCCGAACGCGAGAGGAGAACCGCCAGCGTTTTGCGGTTGACCGGCAGAAAGGCGCTGGGGTAGAGGTACGTTTCCGCTGCCGGGAGGGCGCAGGCGGCGATCCCCGTCAGCATTTGGAAGAGAGGCGCGGCGCTCACCGAGACGTTCAGCGCCGAGCCGCATCCGGTGAAGATCACCGATTCGATCCCCTCGAACTGCTCGCGGATATCCTCGCGCCGGCGCAGGACGGCCGGGATGAGCTCAGACCAGGCGCTCCCCTGGCTGGAGATTTCCTCGAACAGGTAGGATCCGGCCTTATAATTCGACATCAGCATCCTTGCCGATCAGGAGATTCACGATGGCGATCCGGTTATTGTATTCCAATGCCCTCACGCCAACCGAGAGCCTTCCTTCGGGTGCGATCGCGATTTCGGACGATGGGAAGATCACCTACGTCGGACCGCTGGAAGGGGCGCCCCGGGTTACCGGAAAGACGCTCGACGTGCGCGGCCTCATTCTTGTGCCCGGTTTCATCGACATCCACGTGCACGGAGGCAATGGCATCACTTTCGGCGAGACCGGCAGCGCCGCGGAGGAGTTGCGCGCCTACTCCGAATGGGTCGTTCGCGGCGGCGTGACCGGCTATCTGTGCTCCCTGGCCGCGCCCGATGCCCCCTCTCTGGTGAAACTGGTGGGGAGATACGTCCAGGCCATGAAGGCGGGCGTGGCAGGCGCAGAACCGCTCGGCATCCACCTGGAAGGCCCCTTCATCAGCAAAGACAAGAAAGGCGCCTTCAACCCAGACTGGCTGCGCCCGCCCTCCCTGGAGGAAGCCGAGGCGGTCCTGGAAGCCGGCAAAGGCTGGATACGGCAAATCACCGTGGCTCCCGAGCTGCCTCGTGCCGGGCAGGTCGCTTCCCGTTTGCGCCAGGCAGGGGTGGTTGTCTCTCTCGGGCACACGAACAGCGACTACGCCACGGCCCGCGCGGCCCTGGCCGGAGACTACACCCATGTGACCCATTCGTTCAACGCGCAGAGCGGCTTCAACCAGAGAGCCCCCGGTGCGTTTGGGGCCATCCTGACTTCGGACCAGGTCACGGCCGAACTGATCGCCGATGGCATCCATGTCCATCCGGCGGCGATGAAGGTCCTGTTGCGCTGCCTGGGCACGGACCGGATCGCCCTGATCACCGACGGGATGGCCGGCGCAGGCCTGCAGGATGGCTCCTACAACTTGGTCGGACAAACGGTAACCGTGAAGGACGGGCACGCCAGCCTGGCGGACGGGACGATCGCCGGAAGCACGGCCAGGTTGAACGAGTGCGTGCGCAATATCCACCAGCTGGCCGGCGTGTCCCTGCCGGATGCCGTCAAGATGGCCTCCTTGATCCCGGCGCGCGCCATGGGCTTGGCCAAGAGATTGGGCAACCTCAGCCCGGGCAAGGACGCCAGTCTTGCCGCCATCGACGGGAACGCCAACGTTCGCCTGACGCTCGTCCGCGGAAAGGTGGTCTACTCGAGCTTGTAGAGCTCACCGCCCCGCCCGGCCGAGCGATAGGCGCCTTCCAGCAGCTGCTGCACCTTGGCGGCAGAACGGAAATCGCATCGCGAGGGTTTGGCCTCGGCGATGTTCAGCAAGAGATCATATTCGGCTGCCAGGTGAGCGTTCGTCATCATACCCTGCGAGTACTTTGCACTGGGCCAGATCTGCTCCAGCGGCCGCTCGCCTTCGGCCGGGGGCACCTGGGCCGGCCCGCTGACCCATTCCCCTTTCCGCAGGCTGTAGAAGCGAACGGCATTGGGTTGCCTTTCGTGATACTGCAACGCGCCCTTGCTCCCGTAGATCTCGAAGCCAGACTCCTCGCTGGCCCCGGCAGCCACGCGCGTCACTTCAATCAAACCGCTGGCTCCGCCCGCGAGTTCCAGAGAGCAGATCGCCCAATCATCCACATCCACCGTCTCTCGCCGTTCGGAGCCTGTCGCGGCATAGCGCTCGCGGAAAAAGGTGCGCATCTGGGCGCGAAGGGATGTCACCTCACCCAGCACATACAGAACCAAGTCGAGCAGGTGGGATCCCAAGTCCACGAAGGCGCCTCCACCGGACTCGGACAGCCTCAAGCGCCACGACATCGGGCGGTCAGGGTCAAGGTAGCTTCCATGAAACATGTGCCCGCGAAAACTGAGCACTTCACCGATTTCCCCGGCTTCCACCAGGGCTTTCATCTGCCTCACGGCAGGCAGGTAGCGCAGGACGAAGGCTACCTGCGTGATCACACCCGCTTTTTCCGCCAGATCGGCCAGGAGGCGGGCCTCTTCAAACGACCTGGCGAGCGGCTTCTCACAGTAGACCGCCGCCTTGGCCGCCAGCGCCCGGCGGCCCTGCTCCAGGTGCATGTGGTTGGGGGTGCAGATGTCAACCAGCTGCAGAGGATGGGAGAAGAACTCGTCCGCTGAGGTCGTGCTCAGGCCGAAACCAGCTCCTTCCATCGCTTCCTGCTCCGTATCCAATCGGGAGCGCAGCACCGCCGCGAGATTCGCTTTCGCCGCGGGGTGGACAATGCAGAGAGGGATGTTCCGGTAGGCGAGGGTATGGACTTTGCCGATGTAACCCAGGCCGATGAGGCCAACGTTGATGGTCTTCATTCTGCACTCCTGGAAGAAAAGGCACTGCCGAAGGGCGGAATTCTCCCTTGTCCTCAGTGGCACGGGAGCGAGACCCTGTCAGGCACCTATTCTCCTACAGTATACGGGAAGGCGCGGGCGCATGCTCCCGCTTCGCTCCTCCGGGCGTGGGCATCCGCGACGGCTAGGGTGGACCATGGGGTGAGGTGAACATGGTGATTTCAGCGGCAATCATCGGCCTGGGCGGGATCGCCCAAAAGGCCTATCTGCCCGTCCTCTCGACCCGGGAAGAGGTCGAGCTGCTCCTCTTCAGCCGCCACCCAGAAGGCGTGGCCAAGATCCAGGAACAATACAGGATCCGGCGCGGGACCAGCCGCTTGGAGGAGCTCCTTAGCTGGCATCCCCAAGTGGCTTTTGTGCTCACGCCTTCGGCGACCCACCGGCAGGTCGTCGAGGGGCTGCTCCGAGCGGGCGTAGACGTCTTCGTGGAGAAACCCCTCACACTGACTCTCGAGGATACTCGCTATCTGGCCGACCTGGCGGACCAGGAGGGAAGGCTCTTGATGGTGGGGTTCAACCGGCGCTTTGCGCCGCTCCACCGCCAGGCGCGCGAGATTTGGGGCGGCCGGTCTATTCAAATGGCCGTATTTCAGAAGAATCGCGGAAGCGCCTACCACCCGAACCTGTATCAGAACTACATCGACGACACTATCCACATCATTGACATGCTGCGGTTCTTCTGCGGCGATGGGACGGCCGCATATACAAGCAGTCAGGTGGAGAAGGACAAACTGGTCGGAGCGGCAAGCACCGTCCTTCTTGGCCGCGGGGGTTTTGGCCTCGTGCTGACCAGCCTGCAGGCGGGCGGCTGGTATGAGAGCTACTCCTTGCACGGCGAAAGCACCTCGCTCTACGTGGATGCGTTCAGCCGGTTGAGGCTGGTCACCGAAGGCGAGCAGAGGGTTTGGGAGGAGAGCTATGCCTCGGCCTGGAAGACCACCCTCAAGGCCCGAGGGTTCGTGGATGAGATCGGCCACTTCTTGGACTGCGTGGAAACAAGAACCCAACCCCAGACCTCGGCCTGGGAAGCCTACCGGACCCAGCAATTGCTGGAGGCGATGGTGAATGCGGGAAAGGACTAGACGATGGCCAAGCGCCTGCTGGACGCAAATGCCTCGGACTTCCGGGAAATGACAGCTCAGGACTTGATCGAGAGCATCCGCCTCTCGGAAGGCAGGGTGGTCGTCGCCGAGGTCGTCGCAACCTCGCCGCCCATGGTAGACAATGTCTCCAATGTGGAGCTGGCGGCGGCCATGGGGGCGGACATGGTCCTGCTTAATCTGTATGATGTCGCCCAGCCCCGGGTCGCCGGCTTCCCGGACGAGGTCGGGGCTTCCGAGCGAAAGGGACCTTCCTTCGGGGATTTCTCCGCGGGGCGCGGGGTCAGCTTGAGGAGGGTGAAAGAGTGGATCGGGCGGCCGGTCGGCATCAACCTTGAGCCCGTTGAGAGCTCGCAGGGGCTCATCCCGAGCGGGCGCCTCGCTTCCGTGGAGAACGCCCAGGCGGCACTGGAGGGGGGCGCGGATTTCATCGTCTTCACAGGCAACCCCCATACCGGGGTCACCGCTGCGGGCCTGGCGCGCGCCCTCGAGAAAACGCGGATGAAGATCGGCCAGGGACTGGTATTGCTTGTCGGGAAAATGCACAGCGCAGGGATTCGCGAAGCGGTAGTGAATGAGGCCTCCATCGGGGCCTTCGCGGAGGCTGGGGCGGACGGGGTGGTCCTGCCCGCGCCGGGGACGATTCCGGGCATGACGGTCGAGCGCGTTCGCGGCTTCGTAGAAATGGCTCATGCCAGGAACCTGTTGGCGATGAACGGCATTGGAACCTCGCAGGAGGGAGCCAGCCTCACGACCATTGAACAACTGGCCCTCCTGAGCAAGATGACAGGGGCGGATATGCACCACATCGGCGACGCCGGGGTCTTGGGCATGGCCGTCCCGGAGAACATTACGGCCTGGTCGATGGCGCTGCGCGGCCGCCGGCATACCTGGCACCGAATGGCGGCTTCGCTGGAACGATAGGGCATTGCGATGCTTGCGTGGGGATCCTGCGCAGGAGGCGAGCCAAGGGCTGGGGAGGTGGCTCTCCGGCAGCCCACTCAGATCATGGGGCCCGGCAGCTCCATTGCGCCCTTGCGCGTCGGTATCACGGGGCACCTGCGTCACCCCCGTACTCCTGATCGGCCGGCGCTGTGCCTTTGGCATGCTAAACTTTGTCCATCAAATGTAGGCCCTAGATGTGACAAACGATACCCGAAAGATAAGAGCCGAGCCCATCGGACCGCTGGAATCGGAGTTCCTTACCCAGGCCGGGCCTTTTGGCATCTTCACCCTCAAAGAAGCTACCCGCCTCCTTGGCCCCGCCCAAGCCAAGCACGTCCGGACTTCCATAGACCGGCTCGTACGAAAAGGGTGGATCGGGCGGATCAAGCCTGGTCTCTTTGCGGTCATCCCCCTCTGGTCTGGAGCATCGCGCACGCCCCAAATCCACGAGTGCCTTGTCGCCATGGAACTCGTCAGGCCCGCGGCGATTGCGTTCTTCTCGGCGATGAACTACCACGGCCTCACCGACCAACTCCCACAACGGGTGTATATCGCGACCAATCACAAGGTAGCTCGACTGGGCAGGGTCTCGCTGGGTGTCACATACAAGATCATTTGCCTCCGGCCGGCGCGTTTCTTTGGTATGCGCAAGGAATGGATCAACGAACAACCCTCCCTGGTCACCGACCAGGAGAAAACGATCATTGACGGGCTGGCTTTGCCGCAATATGTCGGCGGGGTCGGGACCGTTGCCACCGCCCTCGCCACCTCCTGGACGGGAAAAGTGGGAACGGGAAGGCTTTGTAGGAGCAGAAGAGGCCACATCTTATGGGCACAGAACTGACCGGCAGACGGCGACGGCGTGCGGGGTGGATCGCGGCCGGGATCTTTTTGGTCCTGGTCGTAGCCGGTCTGGCGGTGGTAAGCCAGGAGCCATCCCTCGCTGCCCACGGAGCAGATTTCTTGCGAGGCGTAATCGGGGACAAGGCGGTCGCGAGCCTGGAGACGGCGCTGTTCCAGTTCGAAGACGCGATTCAGCGATTGGAGTACAGCCTGGGCCTGGTAACGCCCACTGTCCCCTGGTCAGGGCCGATCGGGACTCAGGTTGCAATCGCCCCGACTCCTATCCCCACCTCCCAGCAAACACCGGTTCCCACTCCTACCGGCGCATTACAGCAAACACCAGTCCCCACTTCGCCCGCGGTCCATCCGCCGCCTCCGGTCACTCCCACTACGCCCTCCGCCTGGCAACCCGCTTCTCTTGAGCCCATGGGCACCCTGGCCGGGGAGGGAATCTGGTCCCCCTACATCCAGGACGCCTACGGACGCACGGTGGGATACCGGACCTACCTGCAGCCGGACAAGACGCGCCCAATCCTGGTTGACGTTGTGGCTATGGATCTCAGGCACACCCGGCTTCATTTCGTGCTCGGCACGATTGAGCCCTACTCCCCGAATGGCCCAAAACGTTCCGGCTTGATCCCGCCTCCCGACCGGGTTCCGGGAGTGCTATTGGCCATGTTCAATGGAGGCTTCAAGGCCGTTCACGGTCAGTTTGGCGCCATGGCCGACGGGATCACGGCGCTGCCCCCCAGAGCCGGGCTGGCAACCTTGGCGATCTACAGCGATGGAAGCGTGAGAATGGGCGCCTGGGGGACGGAAAGCATTCCTCCCTCGGACATGGTGGCCTTCCGTCAGAATGGGCCTTTGATGATCGATCAGGGGCTGATCAACCCGCAGGTCAACAGCTTCTCCCCGGCGGATTGGGGCTACACGATCAAGAGCGTGACGCCCACCCTGCGCTCCGGCGTGGGGCTGAGTGCGGATGGCAGCATTCTGTACTACGCCTCCGGCCCATTCATCACCGTGGAAACCCTTGCCCTTGCGATGCAAAGGGCGGGAGCGGTCGAGGCGATGCAGCTGGACATCAACTGGTACTGGGTCCTCTTCGTGGCGGTAAGAACGAACGGAGAGAGCCTGACCGTGGAAGCCCTGGATCCCAAGAACATGAAGGATGACCTCAATCGCTATCTTTGGCCCTATACCCGGGACTATTTCTATGTGACCGGGTTGCCGTGATCGGGGCTCAAGGCAATCGCCCGCCTCTTCCCCTTGGCAAGGAGAGGTGCTGGCGCTTCCGGAGCAAAGCTTCTTCTGGACGACGGAAGGGGAGACGTCCGGTCCTGGCCCTGTGGACGCACGCGGAATGGTGGAGGACCAGGCCGATCCGGACCTGACGCGACGAGCTCCTCAGCAGCGGACCCAAGGCATGGCTCAGGGGGGCAGCCGATTCGCTTGGTACGGGTCCGCCGGCAGTGAGATGTCTCACCGCCTGGAGCAATCCGTCATTGCTCTCATCCGCCCGCAGCCTGTCTTCCTCGCAAGCCGCCTGCGGGAAACCTTGCGATTCCTTCGGGCCATTGCAGGCCCGTGCCAAGCCGGCTGGAGCAAGGAATGCAGGGAGTCGCCGGCGCAGGCTGGCCTCCAACCCTTTTGCAAGCATCCGTGACCAGGGGATACAAAGTGGACGTACGAAGACACAATCGTTTGGCCTGGGATAGGCAAGCGGAAACCGGCAATCCCTGGAGTGTGCCCGTGGGCCCGGAAGCCATCCTGGCCGCTCGGGAAGGTCAATGGACCATCCTGCTCACGCCGGCAAGGCCGGTTCCTCGAGATTGGTTACCCGATCTGGTGGGACAGCATGTCCTGTGTTTGGCTTCAGGGGGTGGTCAGCAGGGGCCGGTTCTGGCGGCGGCTGGAGCGAACGTGACGGTCTTCGACAATTCGCCCAAGCAACTCGAACGCGATCATCGCGTGGCTGAACGGGAAGGGCTCACGATTGCAACAGTCGAAGGGGACATGGCAGATTTGAGCATATTCCCCGACGAGAGGTTTGATGTTGTTGTGCATCCGGTGTCAAATGTGTTCGCGCCGGATGTCCGGCCCGTTTGGAGAGAAGCGTTTCGGGTGCTACGTCCTGGGGGAATACTGATTGCGGGTTTCGACAACCCGGTGACTCATGTGTTCGATTACGCCCTCGCTGAGCGCACCGGCAAGCTCCAAGTCAAGTATGCGCTGCCGTATTCTGACCTGGAGCAGCTGACGGATGCAGAAAAGCGACGCTATGTGGAAGAAGGGATTCCCTTTGAATTCGGTCACACCCTGGAGGATCAGATTGGCGGGCAAATCGCAGCGGGTTTTGTGATCACTGGGTTTTATGAAGACTTCGATCGAGAGGGAGACTACAGTCCTCTCAGAAGATACCTCCCGTCCTACATTGCCACCCGAGCCGTGAAATCAAGTCCGGAGGGCGACGAACAGGCGAAGGCTGCCCGCACACCCGGAAGCCGGCAGATTCGCTCGCGCCAGACATCCAGGAAGAGGGCCCTCCGCGGCGGGAGGGGGCTTGCCTCTTGAGCATCGACAAATGTGCCCGTGGAAGACGGCGGGGGCCGCCCTTCGTCTTCCTTCTGGATTACCTCCCAAGATCACAGGTGGATCACAAGCTTGCACTCGTCCGCCCCTGAGATGGCCGTCTCACCCAGCTCCACCTGGACCGGCCGGCCCAGGATGCCTTCCCAGTATTTTTGTACAAAGCCGCGCGAGCACTGGCATTAGGTCGGTGACACGTTCTCTCCCTCCGGCAACCCGCGCATTAGGCTGCAGTAACAGTGCATCCCGGAGCCGTAGGTGTGGGGGGTGTAGAACTGGATCAGCCGATTCCCTTGCCTCTCGAAGCGCATCCCCCGCGGTGGTTTGTGCGCCTCGACCGTCAGGAAGGCTTCCTCGTCGGGATACTTCTGGCGGCGGGCTCGCGCTGTTTCCATCGGCCGCTTGTTGATCAGAATGCAGTTGTAACCGCAGGCCAGCATGATCTGCCGGCGCGTCGTTTCATCAGCCAGGGTATCCAATCGGTTCATGGCCGCTTTGACCCACAGGGCAACGTCTTCCGGGTTTGAGGTGGCAACCATCTCAGTGCCCTCCATGACTCGGGCGCCCACCTCAGCCCCAGCCAGGCTCTCGATGCTTCCGCCGATCTGCTTGATTTGTCCGGCAATCTTGTTTGCCATCCTCGTCTCCTCGATACAGAAGCCCCGGACCTTTGGGGAAATGTGCTTGTTTAGCGTCAAATGACAAAGAGCTACCCATATGTAGCGTGAACCTGCCTAGCCCCGAAACTTTCGCTGCCCGCAGTGCTATCCTGACCGGTGTCAATAATTCCACATCTTTGCGGTGGCAATTATCACGCCTGGATTCCCGTCGCACAACAGCCTGAAACCTCCCCAATCGAGAACCCATCCCTCCTTCAGAATCAGACTCTTCCCTCCCGGCATCCCCTCGGCCATCCAACCGGTCATGACTCCCTTCGCAAGATATTCCTCGACCACTGGGATCGCTATACCTTGAGTCGCTGCCCGCCAGAGTCTGAGATGCCCGCCACTATCTGACCACCCCCTGCTTTGCAAGGAACTTGCTTGCCAGCTTGTAGGTCTGGAGGACGCTTCTGTCCGAGGTATCCCAGCTCTCGAGCTCGGTCCTCACCAGCTCCCCGTGCTTCTTGCTGATGTCGCGCAGCGCATTCCCAACCGACCGGCGCACATACTCGCTCTCGTCGTCCCGCAGCCGGCTCAGCATCCAGATCGCCCGGTCCGGATGGTCACGAAAATAGGGACGGCCGGTCCAGATCCTCAACCCTTCGGTCACGGCCCGGCGGACGTTAGGCGACCTGTCCGCCAGCCATTCCTTGATCGCGGGAAGGGCCCCTTCGTACCCGACGTCGGCACAATAGCCGTCGAATGCCTTTGCCAGGATCTCCTGGACACGCCAATCGGCATCCGGGCTCACACGCGATCTTAGAAACTTGAGGCTCTGCTGCGAACGGACCGCCAAGCGGCCCAGAATGAAGACCGCCAGTGACCGTGCCTGGCAGACATCCGACTCAAAGAGCCGCTTGGCAAGGAGGAGGCTCTCCCTGGGAGGATGGCACGCCACGACCTCGTCGGCTGTCTGCTGAATGTCCAGGAACCCGTTCTGGGTCTTTCTTACCCTCTGGATGAGTTTGCCGATCTCGTCCATGGTGTCTGTCCCTCGGTCAAGACCTTCATGCGCTGTTCGGGAATGGCTCGGGCGCAATGAGAGGATCAAGCGTTTCAGCCAGTTGGCGCGGGCTTGGTCTCTGCGAGAATTGCCTGGATCCAGGCTGGCCCGATGTCCTGGTGGGGAGTATATGCCGGCCACACGCTCTGCGCCCGCCTCTGGACGCGCTGCCCAAACTCCTCGCGATTCTGAGCCGGCGCGACATCGGCCCCCTCCCCTCGCCCCATGCGCTCAAGGCGGACGGCCTCTCGATCTCGACCCTGCCTTTCAGCCACCTCCAGACATAGGAGCGTCCTGCACGAGCTCCTCGGCCAGACCGGCGTCACGCACGATCTGCACGAAACCGGAGATGAGCTTCGCCGACTTGATCCCTGGACCGCGCCAATCGCGCGAAGGTTGTCGGGCGCCGTTATGGCGATCAGCCACCGTAGTGCCTCTGTCAGCGCACGTTCAAGGGCAAGATCACGATGAGCGCCGCGCCGCTTGCGCTCGCAGGCGCTCCTCCTGCGCTCTGAGTTCACCCGTGGGGTCGCTGGAGGCGAAGTCCGCAGCCTCGAAAACCTGGCGAATCTCGAGCACCACGCCGTCTCCGAAAGGCGCGCGCTTCATCCAGGCGATCGCCTCTTCCTTCGACTTCAACTGGATCAGCCAGAAGCCGGCGATCAGATCCTTCGACTCGGTGAAGGGCCCGTCGATCACCGTGGTCTTCCCGCCCAAGAACTTGATGCGCGCGCCCTTGGAGGTCGCGTGCAGGCCCTCGGCCGCGAGCATCACGCCGGCCTTCACCATCTCCTCGTTGAACTTCCCCATCGCGGCGAAGGCCTTCTCGTCCGGAAGAACGCCTTCCTCCGACTCCTTGTTCGACGGGACCAAGATCATGAATCGCATCGTCCTATCTCCTTTGGGTTGTGGGCTTGGAGCAGGGCTTCCGGGCGGATCCGACGCGGTGGTAATGCTTGCTCTATACATACGTCGAACAAGAGACCGCAAGGCCGACATATGGAACGCCGCCATCGCCCCGAATGAGATCAATTTTGCCTGAATTTGTGGCTATGGGCACGAGCGCCAGCTTGAGCGCGGGCTTGTCGTGGGCAGCAAACTACGCCCAGCCGAGTGCCCCGGCGGGCGCAAGATCCATAACCCATTCTCGACCATGAATACCACAATTTAAATTGCAGCAACCATTCGAGTCGGCTGAGAGGATGTTGTGAGCACGGATTCTGTTTGGGTAAGCCCTCTGAGGAACGAACAGGATGGTCGGTTCTGGCAACACCCTATGGCTCGTTTTCGGGGAGCAGTGCAAGCCTTAGCAGGATGAAGACGGCCAGCGCCACCAGGATCAGCAGCAGGGCCACCGGCTCGGCGGCCCTCAGGCCAAATTCCTCGTAGCGTTCATAGAGCAACACCGACACGATTTTTGGGTTGTAGGCCAGGATGACCACCGCCCCGAACTCGCTGATGCCGCGCCCCCACATCATCACCGCCCCCCCCAGCACGCCGCGCCAAGCCTGCGGCAGCGTCACTCGCCAGAAGGCCTGCCAGGGAGTGGCCCCATCGGTCAGGGCGATCCGCTCCAGCTCCTCGTCCGTCTGGGCAAAAGCCTCCCGGCTCAGGTTAACCAGGAACGGCAGGCTGACAAACAACATGGCCAGCACGATCCCACCCAGGTTGTCGGTAAACGTGACGCCCAGCGAGGATAGCTCCTGTCCGAGCAGGCCGCGCCCCCCGAAGACCAGCAGCAGCGCCATGCCGGCGGCGGTATGGGGGACCACCACCGGCAGGTTGACCACCGCCTCCAGCAGGTGCTTGCCGCGGAACTTGCGCCGGGCAAGCAGGTAGGCCAGCGGCCCGCCGGTAGCCATCGCCAGGAGGGTGGCGATGAGCGCCGCGCCGAAGGTCAGGCCGATGGAATGCAGCAGCTCGGAGTCGCCGAGCGAATATAGGAAATCGGCCGGGGTGGTCGAGAGCAGCGTGCTCGCGAGCGGCAGGACGACGAACAGGACTAGCAGGCCGCCGGCGAAGGAGAAAGCCAAGGTGAAGGACAAGCTCCGGCGGTTCAAGGGGCCTCCTCCGGAACACAGACCGCCTGCAGGGCGGCGGGCAGGTTTTTGAACTGGTCGACGGGAGCCGGCTCGAACAGCGGCTGGTGGTCGGCTTCCATGATGGCGCGTCCCTGCGGCCCGAGCAGAAAAGCGATGAACGCTTCCGCCTCTTCCGGGTGGGGCGCATTGCTCGGGATGGTGACCCCATAGCCGATGCGCTCGCCGACGAATTGCGGCTTAACCGTGGCGAAACGCTGGAAGTTCAAGTCCACCTCCACCTGGTGGTAGGCCTGGTCGTAGGCCGCCTCCCCCAGGTTGAGGGCGGCCGGCAAGGGAACCATCTGCAGCCCCTGCTGCCGGATGACGCTCTCGTACTCGAAGGCGTAATCCAGGTCGCCTGACTCGAGCAGGGCGATCATATCAATGTCGGCGTCCCGGATGATGATGTTCGACGCGGCAACCGTCTCCACGATTTCCGGGACGGTAATGGTAGTCAGCCCGTCCTCGTAGAAGAAACCCAGGGGATAAGTGAACTTCCCCTTGAACATGTCGGAAAAAAGGGCCGGCTGGCGGTAGTACTCTTGCGCCAGCGCGAAGGCCATCAGGGTCCGGTAGCCGATGGCGTCGAAGCGCGGGTCGGTGATGCCCACCTTGACCTCCGGGCGGGACAGAATCGTGTACCAGTTATCGGCGTTGATCTGGTCGGCGTACTTGCTGTCCGGCCGGTAGGCCACCGCCAGGCGATTCGTGGCGAAGCGGATGGTCCAGCTGGCATAGGGTTTTCCGGTGTCGGGGTCCTTCACGGCATACATCAACATGGGGACCAGCGAGGCGTCGGCGGAGGCAACCACGTCGACGGGCACGTGCAGGTCCGTGACCTGGCGGATGACCTGGATGCTGCCGTGGAACTCGCCTTGAACGTCAACCTCCGGGTGCTCCACCTCAAAAGCCTTTTCCAGGTCCGTGAAGGGGGCGATCAGGCTGTCGGCGGCGACGATGACCAGCGGGGTCATTCTGGACCCGGTCGTGGCCGCGCCCGCCGACGGTTTGGCGCCGCAGCTGCCGGCGATAAACCCGACCAGAACGGCGATACATGAAACAAACCGGCGGGTAGGATGAGGCTTCATGGGAGAAAAGGGTGGGCCTTCATGGCTCACCCTACTTTCCTGATACTACTTGAACTCGAGTTTGACCAGGCCCTTGACCCACAGCTTGCCGGCCTGGCCGGGCATGACCGTCAGGAATGTGCCGGGCGTGTCGGTGAAGGCGACCATGCAGTCCGTGCAGGCTTGCAAAGTGGGCAGGTCGATGGTGGCCGAATAGCCGTCGCTGCCGGTCATCACCAACGAGGCGGCCCCAGACTGGACCCCCGCAGCGGTCATCAGGTCGCTAAAGCGAACACCGCTGAAGTTCTGCGAGCCCACCTTGGGCTGATCGGCAGTGACACTGGCGACCGTCATGGCGCGCAGGTCGGCTTCCGTCAGGCTGAGCTCCTTTCCTACCAGTCCAGTGACGAGCAGCGAGGTGCCGCCCGCCGACATGGCGGTTGGGGCGGCCGTGGGCGCCTCGGTCAGGACTGGCGTTGCGGCCGGTCCGCAGGCGGCCAGCGTCATGGACGCCAAGGCCAGCAGCGAAAGAACGATGGAGATCGTATGGTTGTGCTTCATTGGCAGTTTCTCCTCAAATAGTTTGTTCTCAGCGAAAGGGAAAGTTGCCCCCTTCGCCGCAGAACACTGTGCGACTCCGGACTATTTCACCTCGACCTTGACCACCTCCTTGATCCACACGTTGCCCGGCTGTCCGGGCATGACCGCCAAGAAGCTGCCCGGGGTGTCGGTGAAGGCGATCATGCAGTCAGCGCAGCCGTGCACGGCGGCCAGGTCGATCTCGGATGAATAACCGTCGCCGGCGGTCAGGACCAGCTTGGTCGCTGTTGCCTGGACCTGGGCTACGTCCAGCAACGTGTTCAACCTCACGCCCGTGAAGGACTGGGTGCCCACCTTGGGCTGTTCGGTGCTGATCGTGACCGGGCTCATCGCCCGCAGGGCGCTTTCGGAGAGGCTCAACGGGCTCGCCACCAGCCCGGTGATGACCAATCTCCCAGCGGCGGCGGCCGGAGCGGCAGAGGTGGCCGCGGAGGTCTGGGCGGCGGCCGGGGTGGCAGCCCCTGGGACGTGCACGACGATCAGGGTGATCTGCCCGGCCATCTGGTTCTCTTTCAGGTCGGAACCGACCAGGCGCAGCGGGTAATACTTCTCGGGCAGCTCGGCGCCGTTGACCAGGTACGCCACGAGGATGTTGCCGTTGCGCTTGATGCTGACGCTTTGCAGCGTGACCGTGGTCCCGTCGGAGCCAACCACGTCCACCAGGTAACCGGCATCCGCCAGGGCGTCGTCAAACCCCCCGGGATTCATAGAGTTATCTCCGTCGTCCACCTGGCCGACCAGGAGCCACAGCGGAACGCCCTCCCAGTTTTGCCCGCTATCGTCGGTCCAGTTCACCCCATGACAGCTCGGCGAGGCACAGGACTGGAAGGAGGCCCGGTCGACCGGCTGCATCAGCGCGCCGTGCAATTTCAGCGTCCAGGTCTGGCCCAGCGACTTGACCTCCATCTGGGTGACCCATTTCTCGGTCCAGAGGCCGTCGACGACCTGGTTGTTCTTGGCGCTGACGACCTCCAGCCGCAACGTGCCGTCCTGGACGGGGTCCAACGGCTTACCGTTCTGCTCGTAGGCCAGGATGGCGGTCAGCGGGTCGTGCGTCGCCAGTTCCGCCCCGGTGGCAGGATTGTAGGCCGTGAAGTTGCCATTCATCACCTGGCCATACGAGAAGGTCATGCTGTAGCCATCTTTGGCCAACAGGGTAACGCCGGTCGAGGCGTCGAAAGAGCCGCCGAGGGCCGCCACAAGATCCTTCAGGGCTACTCCTTCAAACCTCGCCGGCGGTGTGATCACCCCGGCGCTGTCCTTGAAGCCCCCCTGGCCTTCCGTGACCGGCAGGGCCTTGAGCTGGTCCAAGGTAAAAGTGCGAGAGCCATTCGGCCCGGTCAACTTCAGCACAATCCCAGTGGCCGGCGCGGCCGCGGTGGCCGCGGCTGTCGCCGTTTGGGCCGTTCCGCAGGCGGCCGTCCCGAGGGACAGGCAGGCGGTCAGGGCCAGAAGGGGAAACAAGACTCGATTGCGCTTCATGCGTCCCTCCTACAAGGGGATTTGTTCGCCCGTGTGGGCCGTGTCATAGCCGCCGAATCTCTCTACATCGCGGCGGAATGAACCGGTTTGGAGAGTGTCAAGCATCGGATGGAGCGCCTCCGTCTGCTCCTGGGGGAGGATCAGATCGTAGCGTTCAACAAAGAAGGGGATGAAATCGAGACTGTGTTGCCGGGCGGCGGCGTGCAGGCCCAGAGCGGCGTCCGCTCGTCCCTGCTGGACCAGCAGGGCACATTCGGTGTGCGTGCGCACCTCGCGCTCGTAGCCGTGGATCTGGCCCACCGGGATGCCCAGCCTGTCCAGCTCATGGTCCAGCCGCAACCGGGTGCCGGAACCGCGCTGGCGATTGACGAAGGTCACGTCCAAGCGGGCCAAGTCGGCCAAGCCGCGGATGTGCTTCGGGTTGCCAGGGGCCAGCATCAGGCCCTGCTCGCGGTGGGCCAGGGTCATCAGGCAGGTGGCGCGGTCCGGGAAGAGGTGGCGCACGAAGGAGATGTTGTACTCGCCGGTAGCGACGTCGAACAGGTGGGCCCCGGTCAGGTGGCACATTCCCTGGCGCAGGGCGACCAGTCCATCCAGGCTGCCGACCGGCAGGGTCAGGATGCTGAGATGGTCGGCGAGTTCCTGCGCCAGCAGTTCCACGGCCAGGTCGTGACTGCCCGAGAGGATCACGGCCGGGCGGCCCGGGCTGTACGGCAGGATCATCTGCTGCAGCAAAAAGGCGCTGGCCTTCGCCCGGTAGAACTTCTCGGTAACACCTGCCGTGACGCGCACATCAGCGATCTCGACCAAGCCGGCGCCCTCCAGCTTTTTGAGGTGGTGGCGTACCCAGGCGGGATACTCCCCGAGAGCCTGGCCCAGGCCGGTCAGGGAGGCCGGGGCGGCCATCAGGCGACGCAGGATGGCCATCCGGCGGGCGTCCGCCAGCAGCTCGATCTGCTCGTAGGCCGTAAGGTACTCAACTTTGCCCATCTTAAGGACCCTGCCGCTAAGGAAAAACTTAGGGCAAACCAAGTCTAACCGGCCTTGTAACCGGTGTCAATGGCCGCGCGCAAATCTGGGCGCCCGCAAATTGATCCAGTTCAAATTCATGAGAGACAGTCCGGCTAACGAAGAAGACGCATCGGGGCCATTCAAGGGGTGTGCAAGCTCAGCCAAGGAGAGGCTGTCATAGCCGAAGACCTCATCCGCCCGAGAATTGTCATCACCTGTCCTGGCCAAAAACCTCATCACTCCGGCAATTGGCTGGGATTGGACCTGTAATAGACTCCCTGATAGATTCTGGCAGACTATCAAGGGATCGATCAGCATGTCCTCCTTAGCCAAGTCGTTAATCCGTCTCGTCCACTCCGTAATCAATGCCCTGGAACAGGCTTTCCTCCACCTCACCCTCCCCTGCCGCCATTCGCTTGTTCTCACCATTGCGCTGGATGTCACGCGCCCCAGAGCCGAACTCATCGCTGAGAATGCCCTCCTCCGCCAGCAGCTTATCATCCTCAATCGCCAGGTCAAGAAACCTCGCTTCACCCAAGCGGGTCGCCTGTGGCTCGTCCTCCTTGTCAGTCGTGTCCGGAGTTGGAAGGCAACCCTCCTTATCCTCAAACCTGACACTCTCCTGCGCTGGCATCGCCAAGGCTTCCGGCTGTTCTGGAAGCTCAAATCCCGCTTCCGGGGCAGGCGCCCAGGGGTAGCAAGCGAAACCATCGCCTTGATCCAGCAGATGGCTAAGGAGAACCGCTTGTGGGGTGCGGAACGCATTCATGGCGAACTCATCAAACTCGGAATCCAAGTTGCTAAAGCCACCATTCAGAAGTACCCTGGCCCGCCGGTCCAGGGCAGGCGCCCGTTTAGCTCGCCCACACCCCGCCCCAAGTCAGAATTGGTCAACTTTCATCAGGAATCACGCCCACCTGATCTGGGCCTGTGACTTTCTCCCAGTCATTGATCTCTTCTTCCGCCAGGTCTATGCATTCTTCATCATCGAACTTGGCTCGTGACGTGTCGTTCACTTCGCTGTCACTGCCCATCCGACCGATTCTTGGGTCGCCCAACAGCTGCGGGAAGCCACGCCTTATGGCCAAACGCCACGGTATCTGATTCGCGACCGGGATGGCAAGTATGGAGAGGCCTTCGCACGAGTCGCAAAGGGAAGCTCAATTGAGATCCTGAAGATTCCCTACCGCGCTTCCATGGCCAATGCGATCTGCGAACGGTTCCTGGGAAGTGTGAGGAGAGAATGCCTCGATCACCTGTTGATTGTGGGGGAAAGACATCTGCAGCATGTGGTCCGAGAATACGTCCAATGCTCTAACCAGGCCCGACCCCCCATCAAGGGATTGCTCAGAAGATTCCAGGGAGATTCGTCTCTGAGGCGGTGGGACTACAGCAACGCAGAATTATCGCAATTCCCATCCTCAATGGACTACACCATGACTACCGGCGCGCAGGATGAATTCGCTGCCCCCCGAGGAACATCGGACGGGGTTTTCGGCCACTACAAGCCGCGGATCCTCGACCAGCTTTCTCTCCCGTAGGAGTTCTCGCTTGATTTCATCCTCAATAGCAAGCGACAACCGAGGAGGGGTAGATCTCACGTATGACAGGGAAAAGGTCTCTGGACCCTGCCGGTATTCCCCAAGCAAGCGGAAGAAACGGCTCTTGCCTATCCCCAGGGCTTCTTGGACGTCCGCTTCATATTGCCCTGCAGGTATGCCCGAAAGAGGAATCTGAGTTGGTCGCTTGTGAATCGCCTATGAATCTGCCCCATGGCGCCCTCCCGAAGATTTGGCGGAGGGTATCAGGGGGTGTCCACTTTTCAGCTTTGAATAGCGGAAGACTTCACACACCTTGACAACAGCGCTTTCATAGATGTTGGCCGGACCCATTCAATAACTCGTTCACTGCTCGTGAGTTCTCTCCTATCCGTCAGAATAACTAGAAGGGTTTTCTGCCTATGCCGGAGATCCAACCCCAACCATACTCCTCAAGGATCTGAACATCAGCATAACCAGCGATCGAGAAGAGCTCGCTAAGTTCATTGACGCTGTGGAGTGCTATATTCAACAATTCTGCAAACCTTTCATTACGGTGAGCGTATTTCCCGCCCTTGTATCCTCCTTCTATGATCGTCAGCGTTCCGCCAGGTTTCAGTACGCGCAAGACCTCTCGCATATCAGTGACCAAGTCAGGCCAGTAATTGTGTGTGTTCACAGCGGTGACGAGATCAAACATGGCGTCGGAGAACGGCAAACAAGAGACAGAACCATGCCGTATTTCGACGCGGCCAATCTTTATCAACTGCTTGTTCGTTCTACGGGATACCGTGACACTCTCCTCGGAGAAATCGATGCCGTAGACCTTCCCCTCTGCAGCGATCCTGGCCAACTTGCGGACGGTGCCGCCCCCGCCACAGCCTACATCAAGGATCGTGTCCTGTGTCCCGATTGAGATGTGACTCAAGCCCCAGTCGGTCAGCTTGGAATGATTGATGTTCATTGCCCTCAATAGCAATCCACCAAGCCAGCCTGTCGGTTTCCGCCATTGCTGGCTAAGTTTGCTCATGATGCGCATGAGTTTCTCCTCTTGATAAGCACTGAGCGTCCGCCTAACGGCCCCGAGATGAGCCGCCCGGCCAGCGCATGGATACTATATCAAACACGTTTCGACGCAGCTGGCCGGGTCGGCTCCATCGAGTTGATAACATGAAAGTGCTGCGCCTCCCGCTACACTCGTGGCGGGATAGCACACAAATGAAGGAGGTGCAGCCATGTCCCATCATGGGTTGGGATGCGACGCCCACAAGCGGTACTCCCTCTTCGCGGTTCTCGACCAGAACGGCCAGCTCTGCCACCAAGCCCGCGTCGATCACCAGCCGGGCGCCATCCGGACGTTCCTGGACAGCTTCCCCCAGGACACACCTGTCGCTCTCGAGAGTGTCGGGAATTCGACCTGCCTCACAGAGTCATCGGCTTCAATCCCGTCCGGCTCCGATCGGACGGTACTTTGCAGACGTTCTCGTCGCTTGGGACTGCTTGGGTGATCTACCAGCAGTCGAAAACAGAGGTTGCGCAACATCCTCCTTTGCCGAGGCATTCAACCTTCCGCATCCCCATTGTTGGTGCGCACCAGACACCTCATCACTCTCAATTTGCCGTGATTGACTTTGAGAAACAAAAAGAGGTACTCTTGGGGCAACTCTTGCGGATCAACCTCGTTGGGCTCGAGGATACTGAACAACGGGTGGCACCCTCAAACGGCTGGAAATCCTGTTTGAGACCCCCTCCCCCAGGTTGGGGCTCATAACCCGGAGGTCGCTGGTTCGAGTCCAGCCCCCGCTACCTCAATGCAAAACCGAGGCATTTGAGCCTCGGTTTTGATTCACTCAACGGGATTGTAGACCGTCAAACACTAGCAAAATCCCCGAGATTCATTGTGTTTACGTGGTTTGGCAGCTCGTAGGACTCGTAACCGGCAGGTCGCTGGTTCGCGTCGAGGCCAGACAGTGTCATCGTTGGAACCCTCACCTCAGCTCGCCGGGCTCGTCAGGTCCAGGTTTCAGATTGCAAGCTGAACCACAGATCGTTGGGCCGGAAGCCCGAAGGTCCATGGTTCCCCGGCCTAGCCTGGGCAGGCGAGTGCAGCCCCCGGTACCTAGAGAAGAACCATGGCCCGACGGTCCATGGTTCTTCTATCGGAACGCTTACCGATCAAGCCACATGAACTTCGAAGCTTGGAAATGGGCCTGAGTCGCAGCCAACAGCCGCCCGACTGACAGCGACGGACACCGTGCCAGAAGCCTTCCCCTCAACCACGATCTCCCAACCGACACTCATGGCATCCCTATCGTCGAACTCATCGCCTACTTGCGGAGTCGAGATTGCAAATCTTGGTGCATTTATTGGTCAAGCAAGAGTGCCGATCACCCTCGACAAGGCTGAGAACCTCGGCCGCGTCGGCTGTATGTCAATCCCCTCCCGGCGTGTCTACACTTACAACCTGCCAGAAGAATTGGTGGTAGGAGATTTCGACTGGTAGCTTTCGCCAAGCCTTCAACCAGCGAAGACGATCGGTCGCCCTGGGGGGAAACTCGATCAGACCATACTGGCCAATGAAGGAAAAAGGTCGAGGATCATAAAGCGGTGCATCTTGTTCTCTCCTTGTTTGGTCTCTAAACATCAAGGATCAATCGACCCTGGCGGCCAGCGGGATCTTGAGCACCAGCAAGGCAACGACAATGCAGGTCGGGACTGCCATGATGGCGAGCAGGCCGACATTGAGCAGATGCTCGGGCTGAGGGTTGTGCAGCGCGATGGCCAATGAGACCAGAATCCGTGCGTGAATGATACGACTACCTTTGTCTTATCCGCTCCTGAGGTTTCGGCTAATCTCCCTCAGCGTTGGCCTCTTGCCGTACATCAACAGGTACGTCCTCAGCAGTTTGGCTGCCAATAACAACCCGCCCCAGATGCTTAGAACCAACACCCCCATGCTGGCGGTGATTTGCCACACAGGCACACCAGTCAAGCCAAGCCGCATCAACGTCAGTACGGGCGCACTGAAGGGAAAGATGGTGAAAACGATCCAGATCGGACTGGTTGGGTAGAGCACCAGCAAGGAGAGAAACCAAAAAGGGGCAATACAGAAAACCCCATAGAAACCGGCGAGTCCCTGCGCTTCCTGAACAGTGGAGGAAATGGCCGCAATGCTGGCCGATAGCACGGCAAACATCGAGTACCCAAGAATGAAATAGAGGATGCCCAGGACCCAGAAATAAGCAGGGACCTGGAGAGTGCTCACCATGCCCCCGATAGATGAGGAGGCAAGACGGAGCAGCAAGGGGAAGGAGATCACCCACACGATCACCTGGATCAATCCGGCCGCCCCCTGCCCCAGCACTTTCCCGGCCAGCAACTGGCGGGTCGAGATCGAAGACAGCAATACCTCCATCAGGCGGTTTTCTTTTTCTTCCCCGAGACTCTGCAACACATAGATGGAACTGAATATAAGGGACAGCGCCAGCAAGAAGCTAAAGACCGCGGTAACGATTAACCTGCCGTATCCTCCTTGTTGCGGTGCTACTGCCCCGGTCGAAGTGAGTGTGGTCATGACCACAGTCAAGGGAGTTTCCACCCGACCGATGACGTCCGGGGCCACCTTTCCCGCCAACAGATTGGCGGAGATGAACCTCGTAATCGCCGCGGTGATCTCCTCGGGAGGCGACACCTGCTGGTTCGTCATGTATAGCTGGACCGTCCCCGCCGACAGAAAATCTGGCGGAATGACGATGTATTCCTCGACGTCTTTCTGAATCAATGCTTGCCTTGCTGCCCCTTCGCTGTCAAAGGGGATCAGCACGATGGTCCCCTGGGTGGTGGATTGGGTCAGGCCACCGAGTCGGTCTACGAATCCAATTCTGGTCTCCTGTGCGGGAGGGTTCTGGGCATTCGATGCGACGCGATAAACCCCTATGCCCAGTAGAGCCGCCACCGGTAGGGAGAGAGTCAGGATTATGAAGCCGGCTCGCCTGACGGTCCGAAGAAATTCGTGCCTGAACACCAAGAGCGTCCTATTCATGGTTCTTCCCTACCACCTTCAGGAATATCTCGTTCAGCGACGGGATAGCAATCTCGAAACGATTTATTCGCAGGCCGCGACCTACCAATTGTTCCAGCACCTGCCTGGGGCTGGTAGTGCCATCAAGAACCAGTTCGACGTACCCTTTGCCGGCGCGCTGTTCCGCCACTCCCCCTACTGGCCCCAGGTCATCTTCCGATTCGACGATGATCGTGTTACTTCTGTACCTGGACTTAATTTCTGCCAGATCACCATAGAGAACCGCACGTCCATGATCGATCATGAATATCCGATCGCACAGTTCCTCTACTTGGTTCATTTGGTGTGTGCTCAACACGATCGTCTTGCCTTGCTCTCGCAGATCGATGATCATCCTTTTCAGCAATTCAGTGTTGACCGGGTCGAGGCCGGAAAATGCCTCGTCTAGGACGATCAGCTCCGGGTCATGGAGGATGGTGATGATGAACTGGATAATTTGCCCCATGCCCTTGCTCAGCTCGTCGATTCTCTTTTTTCTGTTCGACAACATGCCAGTCTGTTCGAGCAGCTCGTCGGCTCGTTTCTCCGCAGCGCGGCTGTCCATCCCCTTGAGCGAGGCCAGGTAGACAATAGCATCGATGACCCTTTCCTTCCTGTACAGTCCTCGTTCCTCGGGCAGATAGCCCAGTTTGACCTTGGTGGCCTCCTTCAGCTTTTCGCCAAAAAGCATAATCTCGCCCAAGTCCGGCTTGATGATATCCATCATCATCCGGATCGTGCTTGTCTTGCCGGCGCCGTTCGGTCCGATAAGGCCGAATATCTCGCCCGATTCCACAGAGAACGATAGGTTGTCGACCGCGACCGTGTCCGCGTAGGACTTGACCACGTGGTTGACTTGCACTGTCGGCATCACAAAAACTCCTTCGGAGATTCAGGAGCTGGCCGTGCCTCTTGAAGAGAGGCGGCAGGGGTGCGGCCCAACATGTCACCCGGCTGAATCCGCTCCCTCCCGAGCCGATCCGAGGCCACCGGGCACACTACCCTCGAGCAAGCCGCATATGCCGATTCTCCATCCGTTCCCGAAGATGTGCAAGCTGTTGCCTGGCGCGCGCCCTGCCCCTGTCCAGGGCAATGACCTTATGCGTCCAATATTGACCATCGCCGCTCGAGTATTCTCCAGGATATGGACCACGCCGGTAGTCTTCCTTGTCTGCCTCGCCTCTGACCCAGTGAAACTCGATCTCTGTGTCGTCGGATCCGCGAAGATCGTTTCAGCCGAGGATGCAACAAGATGCAATCACCATCTCGCTCTCAGCAACTTGATCTCAGCAACTTGATCTTGACATCGGCGCATCAAAGGGATACCCTTTCGACCAATTCGCGATCGTGATTCACCAGGCACGGTTCAATCAGAGGTCAGTAGGCAGCCTCGAGACCGCCAAAAGTGGCGCTGAGGCTGGCATCTGTGGACGAACTCTCATAACCCGGAGGTCGGTGGTTCCCTGGATTGGCCTCAGGGCAGGCGAGTCCACCCCCCGCTACTGTGAAAGAACCGTAGCGCTCCGGGCTACGGTTCTTTTATGAGCCCGGTATGCTGAGATGGCGAAAATTCTTCCAACGAGGAGAAACCGCCATGAACCGCAGTACACCG